>Ga0208375_1000088_pt1 | contig 143031 bp, 116 predicted proteins | sample RifOxyD1_FD_184038 | JGI IMG/M metagenome (GOLD analysis project Ga0208375, IMG submission 184038) | Soil microbial communities from Rifle, Colorado - Rifle Oxygen_injection D1 (SPAdes) | ecosystem: Environmental > Terrestrial > Deep subsurface > Rock core/Sediment | place: Rifle, Colorado... | reverse complement strand
CCAGGGCAAATAGCTTGATGATTTGCCGTGTTTTGGCCGCTGAAATTTTTGAACGCTTTGCATACCTGTTGAGTCTTTCCATGACTATGTCTAGCAGGTTTTATCTCTGCTATGCTAGTCAAGACCCTAAAGCGATTATTGAGAAAGCCGTCAAAGTGGAGATTGTCGCCGAATAGCCCGCTCCAAAGCCTCCCATAAGGAAACTGCTGCCCAAGGGGTAGCAGTTTCCTACTTCTGGCAAAACCCGACCGAGCCTTTTTTGCAGAGTTTGCCATCGGTCCAGGTGGCACCGTAGAATTGGGTCAGGTGGTAACCGGTGGAGATCATTTGGGCATCGTTGAGCCGGGTTTGTTTCATGTCCGCCCCGTGCAGAGTGGTCTCTTCGATCACCGCCCGTTCAAACCGGCTGCCCGCCAAGTTGGCCAAGTCAAATTTGCTCCAAGAGAGTCTGGCCCCCGAAAAGTCGGCATCGGTGAACACCGAACGTTCCGCCGCAGCCAAGGTCAGGTCCGTGCCCTTGAGCTTGGCACCCCGGCCATGGGCTTCTTGGAGGTTGCAGAGCTTCATTTTGGCGTTGCTCAGGTCGGCGGTGTCCAGGTTGGCTCCCTTGAGGTTGGCTTCCTGCAGGTTGGCCCCCATCAACTTGGCCCCCGAGAGGTTGGCCCCCACCAGATTGGCGTTGTCCAAGTTGGCCCCGGTCAGGTTGGCCCCGGTCAGGTCTGCCCCGGCGAGGTTGGAGTTTTCCAGGTCGGCGTTGGCCAGATTGCTGCCTTTGAGGTCGGCATTGGAGAGGTCTTCAAACTGGAAGGGAGCTTCGGAAAGGTCGCAACCAAGGCAGCGTTTTTGGTACCGGGCATCCGAGACCGCATCGCCATCGTAGGCAAGCAGACCGCTCCCACTTGCCAACACCCCTAGGGCCGCAACCAAACCAATTTTTTGCTTGAGCCCCATGATTCGGTCCCCCTTAGTGATTGCACTGGCCAATGGACCCTTCCTTGCGGCACAAGGTCCCGTCGATCCAAAAGGCATCGCCCAGGTCGGCCAAGTCGAATTCGGTATGATAGACCTGCGCCCCGGTGAGTTTGGTGCCCAACAATTTGGCATTGTAAAACTGGGTCCGGGACAGGTCGGAGTCGCTCAAGTCGGCCAAGGTGAGGTCGGCACCGCCCAAAAAGGCCCCCTTGAGGCTGGCCCCGGCGAGGTTGGCTTTGCCGAGCTGGGCCTTGGAAAGCTGGGCTCCGTCGAGGTTGGCATCGGAGAGATTGGCTTCCTCCAGCTTGGCCTTGGCCAAAAACAACCCCTTGAGGTTGGCCGCCGAAAGGTCGCACCGGCGGCATTCGCCGGTGGCGATCAACCGGTCCAACTGGGCCTTTTCATAGCCATAAGCCGGACCGGTGCCAACCCAAACAACGACCTCAAAAGCCAAGGCCAAGGCTGCCACAGCCCGTCTCAACATGAAAGCTCCAAAAGAAATTCCGATTGTGCTTCCTTGCTAGCACAACAGAAGCAAAATTTCAACCTTTTCCCCTTCTGTTGGGGGCCAAGGTTTCTCCAAACTTTAGGGCAACAATGACCGTTTGGCTTTGGTGATCCGGTCGAACCGGTCCTGGTCTCCGCCCTTGTCCGGGTGGGTTTCGTGGGCTAGGCTCCGGTAGCGCCGTTTGACTTCGGCCAACCCGGCGGTGGGCTCAAGCCCCAGGGCCTCGTAGGCCTCGGTGGCGCTCTGGTGTTTTTGGTAATCCCGCCAAAATTGGGACAACATTTGGGCCACTTTCTCGGGACCGGTGGATTCGAGGTTGGACCAATCAAGGTAGTAGTCCCTAACCCCGTCAAAGGGCTGGGGCTCCAGGCCCACGGGCTTGGCCTCGCTGGGGGTGAGACGGATCTTGAGGCAGTGAACCAAAAGTCCCTCTTCCCCTCTTTGGGCGAGCTGGCCCTGCAACCGGTAGAGCAGGTGAAACAACAAAAAATGAACCTGGAACAACACCAAGTCGTCCTCCAAGGCTCCGGCACAAAAGGGGGCCAAACGGCGGCGGCGAAGCTCGCCGACCAAGTCCCACTCCGAGATCCCCTGGGGGTGTTCCTGGAGCAACCGGTACAGCAGGTCCAAAAAGGGTTGGGTTCGTTCCGACGTGAGCCGCATCATGAGGATTCCTTGTGACCAAGGCCGAATTCTTCTGGTCTTGTGCCTTCCAGCCTACCCCAGATGGGGGGGCATTTCAACAAATCCCTGCAACCGGGTGACAACATGACCGACCTTAGGCTAGGGTGAATGCAGGAGAAAAAACAATGAACCCAGAAACCATCACCGACCCAAACTACGCCCAGCACCAACGGATCAATTGGTTCCCTGGGCACATGAAAAAGGCCTTCACCGAGGCCTTGGAAAAACTCAAGCAGGTGGACCTGATCATTGAGGTCCGGGATGCCCGGATGCCCCAAGGCAGCGGCAACCAAGAGCTGGAAAAAAAGATGGGCCAAAAGGCCCGGCTGGTGGTCTTCAACAAGGAGCGCTTTGCCCATGCCGGCAACTTCCGGGCTTGGCTGGGTTACTTCCGCTCTGTGGGGCTGACTTATGTGGTGGTGGACGCTCTGGACCAGCGGTCGGTCAAAAAGATTCTCGCCAAGGCGAGGGAGCTGGCCGCCCCCAAACAAGAGAGCTTCAAGCGCCGGGGCATCACCCCGCCGCCGGTCAGGATGATGGTCTTGGGCCTGCCCAACACCGGCAAATCCACCTTGATCAACAGCTTCCGGGGGAAAAAGCAGGCCGCTGTGGGCGACCGGCCAGGGATCACCAAGATGCAACAATGGGTGGTGGTGGACCAGGGCTTGGAGCTTCTGGACACACCGGGGATCATGCCGCCTAGGATCGATTCAGACCTCAAGGGCCTGGGGCTTTGTGCCATCCATGCCATCCGGGACGAAATTCCGGGCCCCATGCGGCTGGCCAAGTTCCTCAGCCGCCTGCTGGCCGAACAAAAGCCCCAAGAATGCTGGCAAAGGTACGGCCTGGACCGGGAGCCGCAAAATGGGGACGAAATCTTGGAGGCAGCCGCAACCTGGTACGGTGCGCTGAGAAAGGGGGGAGAGGTGGACTGGAGTAACATCTACGCCGGACTGATCCAAGACTACCGTAAGGGAAACCTTGGCCCACTTTGGTTTGAGGAGCCTCCCGAACCTACGGGCAAGGGAATTCCTGTGGCTTAACCGCCTAAGGTTTGTTAAAATTTGAACTCAATCCTTTTTTCAATGACAAGGAGGTTTTTATGTTTCGTTTTACATTGGTAGTCTTCATGGGACTTTTGCTCCTGGGTGGCTGTAACTCCGGCCTCAAAGAAGAGTTGGAGCTTAAGAACTCACAGGTGGAGCGGCTCAATACCGAGAAAAACGACCTTTCCGCCAAGCTCACCAACGCCCAAAAAAGAATTGCCGAGCTGGAAGCTACCCCAGCGGACGAGCAGCCTACCGAAGGGGACATCGCCATGAGGGACGGTTTGGCCGAAGGGCTTTCCAAGGAACTGAAAGCCGGGCACGTGGTGATCGACACCGAAAGCCGCCGGACCTACATCCGGTTCAACGACGAGGTTCTCTTTGGTTCCGGTTCGGCTGCACCTAGGCCCAAAGGGATTGAAGCGCTCTCCAGTCTGGCCAAAGAACTGAAGAAGATCACCGGCTACCAGTTGGTGATCGAAGGGTATGCGGACAAAATGCCCATTGGCCAACGGCTGCGCACCCGCTTTGCCACCAACCAAGAGCTTGCCGCCGCCCGCTCGCTGGCGGTGACCTATTTCCTGGAATCGGAAATGAAGGTTAAAATGCCGGTGGTGGTGGTTTCTTACGGCCACTACTACGAAGCAGCCAGCAACAAAACCCCCAAGGGCCGGGCCCAAAATCGCCGTGTGGTTCTGATCCTCGCCCCCGAAGGCTCCAAGCCGCTGTAGGGGTTTAACTCCATCCCCTACGGGGAAACCTAGGCCCCTTTGGGCTTGGGTCCTGTAGGGATTCAAACAGGGCCAGCCGTTTTTTTAAAGCGGTCTGGCCCTTTTTTTTGCCCCGGCTTTTGTCCCCAACCTGCCGCCCAAGCCTCTTGGTTCATTGAACCGACCCACCGGTGGGCAAACAAACAGGTTGCGCTTTGCCGTAAGGCCGGGACAAACGAGCAGGCCAGAGGAAAAAGAGTGGATAACGAGGAGGAAACGGAAAAACCCAGGGGCCGGGGCCCCTGGGGGAACGGGGGAGGAAGGTTACTTGCTGGCCTTGACCACCCGAGCGTTCTGGGGCTGTACGGGCCGGGCGTTGCCGCTGTAAAGGGCGGCAAAGGCGGCTTTTTGGGCGGCAGAGAACTCAACCGGAGTTTTTAAGACATGCCAAGCCACCCCTTCGGAACAGGGAGGGGTGGTCAGGGAGCCGGTGAAGCCATAATAACCCAGGTTCTTGGGCAGCAATGCGTTCAGGTCGAGGCTCTTGGCCGGGTCGCTGACTTTTTCGCCGCCGGCCTTGGGCAATTGACCCCAGAATTGGGCCAAAACGGGGTTTTCGGCCCCAACGGTAAAGAGAATCGCCACTACGCCCAGTTTCCCGGCCTTGTCCTGGTGAACCAAGTGGGCCACCAGGTCGTAAGCCTTGCCGTTGATCATCTCTTCGGAGGGCAGGTGGAAGTGGAATTGCAACAGGTCAAAAGCACTGTCGCCCACGGTCAGGGTGCTGCCCGGAGCTACGTCCAGCTTGATGGTGTGGCCGTTGTTCTCCATGGCCAAGGGGGTCGGCTTGTAGGTGATCACCAAGGCCGGGAGGTCGGCGGTTTCGGTAGCCACAATGTTGATCGGCGACTGCTCTTTGCCGGTTTTGCAGGCAGCGAACTCGGGGGAAAGCTCGCCCCAATGCTCCGGTCCACCTTCTCCTTGGTAGGACCAATGGCCGTGGCCACCTTTGGCTTCGTGGTGCTCTTCCTTCGACTTCGCCTGGGCTTGGGAGGCAACAAACACAAAGGCCAAGGCCAACAAATACAAACGACTTTTCATCCGTTTTTCTCAACTTGGGTTAAAAAACAAAAAGTTATGGGCTAGGTAAAAGAAAACACGAGTCTTTTACAATGGCTAGGGCGTACCCGAAAAAGGTCTCAAAAATCAAGTTTTTTTGTAAACCCCCATGGCACCAAAGTCGCCCTTGCCCTCCCCTTTCCTTCCACCTGGGTTCTTTCTTTTTCCTGGGGACTTTGGTACAAGGAAGCAGCTGTTTTTTTGGGTTGGACAACCTTTTTGCCGAGAAGAAAATGAAACTTGCACAACTGAACCTCTCCCAAGAACTCACGGAACCGTTGGGTTTGCAGCCGGTCAAGATGGACCGGTTGGGCCCATTGGTGGTGCTGGCAGGGGAGAACGGAGCGGGGAAGTCGAGGTTGTTGGGGTTGGTAAAAAAGAGGAAGGGGTTTAAGAGTTTTTCAGAGTTTGTAACTCGCCAGATCCAAATGGAGGGTTTAAAAAATTCCGTTCAACAAATTCAACTTCAACTAAAAAAAGGGCTGAGCCCCACACACCGTTTGCAGCTTGAGCAGAATGAAAAGCATCAGCAAAGGGAGATGGTCCAAATTCAACTTCTTTTAGAAGGGATGTCTGACTTTGCAGGGGAATTGTCAGCAGAAAATTGGCCGCAACTTATCGAATTTGTGCCCAAAAAGCCGATTTCGTCTCCCAGCCTTTCCAATGACAACCGAACAATATGGCTCCAACGGACCATTCACCAGGGGATTGACTCTTACGCCCAGACCACCCTGGAAATCATCCGCTTGGCTCTGCAACAACGGGCAAGTTCCACCAGCGAGGATAAAAAAACCTTCCAAGTCACAGAAGCAGAAAAAACACAGGCCGAACAAAATTGGGAGAAACTGGGGGCGCTGGTGGAGTCGCTTTTGGACACTGTCTTGACTGCCAACAAGGACCAGGAGGCCTCCCTTTTTGGTCGCCCGATTGGGGGAGCCCACGAACTTTCGGACGGGCAAAAGGTGTTGCTGCAGTTTTGCGCCGCCCTGTACATGCAGGAGGTTGATTTGGACCAAGCCATCATCCTGATGGACGAGCCGGAAAACCACCTGCATCCGGCAGCGTTGCTCCAAGTGATCGACCGGGTCAGAGCGGCGATCCCCAACGGGCAGCTTTGGATTGCCACCCACTCGGTTCACATCCTGGCGCACCTGTACCAGTTGGACTCCAACTGCCTCTGGTTCATGGACCAAGGCAAGGTGGAATGGGCCGGAAGAATCCCTGAAAAGGTTTTAGGGACCCTGTTGGGCAAACCGGAAGAGCGGGAGCGGCTCTCCGACTTCTTGGGCCTGCCCGCCCAACTGGGCAGCCTGAGTTTTGCCGCCGAATCCCTGTTCCCGCCGGAAACGGTCGGCTACCTGCCAGGGGACCCTCAGACCCAACAAATCCATGAGGCCCTGTCCCAAATTCGCCAGGAGGGGCAAAAAGTCCGCCTGCTGGACTTTGGGGCAGGCAAGGGCCGACTGTTGGCCGCCTTGCGGGACCTGAGCCCCGAGGGAGAATCACTGGCCGACTGGTTGGACTATTTTGCTTATGACCAAAAAGAAGAGGTAGAATGCAAACAGGAAATTGTCCGCCTTTATGGTGATGGCACCAACCGGTATTTCCAAAAGTACACGGACTTAAAAAGCCGGAGGGAAGATACCTTTGATTTGGTCTTGATGTGTAACGTGCTGCACGAGGTGGAACCCAAAGATTGGAACAACCTCTTGGGCGACGGGAGTTTGTTTTACACGCTGCTGAAGGACACCGGGCACCTTTGTATCGTTGAAGACCAACTGTTGCAACGAGGGGAAAAGGCCCACCAAAACGGCTTTTTGGTGCTGGACCAGCCTCAGTTTAGGGAACTTTTTTCCCTTACGCCAGAGAACTACCTTGAGCGGTCCCAAAAGGAGGGTCGGCTCAAAGCCCATTTTTTCCCCCGGTCCTGCTTGGCCAACTATTCCGCCGAAACGAGGAAACAGGCGATCAAACTGCTCAAAGAGTCCGCATTGGAGGAACTCAAAAAGTTGCGCATTGGCACCGACGATTCCCAATCCGGTCGGTTGCATGGGTTTTGGTCCCAGCAGTTTGCCAATGCTTCGTTGGCTTTGGAGCAGCTGTAAGGTCCCAAAACAAATTTACAAACTCCCCGTGACTGGTTAGGCTCCGGGTAAGTTGGCTTTGGGGCCTTTGGGGGCTCGGGCCGTTGTCAGAAACCTTTTATTCGTCAAGGGAGTTATGGAGGCGATTGCCATCATTGCCGTGTTTGCGGCGGCCTCAGTGATCGTGGCCCTGTTCAAGGCCAGACAAGTGACTTCGATTGCCATTGATGCGGGGGCCTCGAACGCCGAAGAGGGGAACCGGCTCAAGAAGATCCACAAGGCGATTGCCGAAGGGGCGATGTCGTTCTTGGGGCAGTCTTACAAGGCCATGTTCATCTTCATCGCCATCTTTGCGGTTTTGATCGTGGTGGTCATCGACGACCCCCACTCGACCGAACTCAACGAAGGCCTGCCCACCGCCATTGCCTTTGTGCTGGGGTCCTTGACCTCAATCTTGGCGGGCTTTATCGGCATGAAAATCGCTACGGCGGGCAACGTACGTACCGCCGGGGCCGCCAAAACCTCGATTGCCGCCGCCTTCCAAATCGCCCTCAACTCCGGGGCGGTGATGGGCTTTGCCTTGGTAGGCTTGGCGCTGTTTGGTTTGTTGGGGATCTACTTCCTGCTCAAAACCCTGTTCCCCTTTTTGGACAGCCCCGAAACCAGCCACATCCTGATGGAAGTGGTGGCCGGGTTTGCCTTGGGCGGTAGCTCGATTGCGCTGTTTGCCCGGGTGGGCGGAGGGATCTACACCAAGGCCGCCGACGTTGGGGCCGACTTGGTGGGCAAGGTGGAAGCAGGCATTCCTGAAGACGACCCGAGAAACCCGGCGGTCATCGCCGACAACGTGGGCGACAACGTGGGCGACGTGGCCGGGATGGGGGCGGACCTGTTTGGTTCTTGCGCCGAATCCACTTGCGCCGCTTTGGTAATTGGGGCGGTGGCCTTTGGCTCCAACCTGGGGGCCTTGCTTTATCCGATCCTGATTTCAGCCATGGGCGTGCCGGTGGCGATGCTGACCTTTTTGTTTGTGAAGGTCAAAGGGGAAGAGGATGTAGCCCCGACCCTCAAACGGATGTTGGTGGTTTCCACCGCCTTGATGGCAGTGTTGATGTACTTCGTGACCCTGTACTTCCTGCCCCAAAGCTTTGAACTCTCCGGCAAGGTGGTGACCTCACTGGGGGTTTACTGGTGCTTCTTGGCCGGGTTGGTGGCCGGGTTGGGGATCGGTTTGATCACCGAATACTACACCAGCCACAGCTACGGCCCCACCCGAGGTTTGGCCAACAGCTGCAAGACCGGTGCGGCGACCAACATCATCGCCGGGATCGCCTTGGGTTATTACTCCTCGGCGGTGCCGATCCTGTTGGTGGTGGGTTCGATCGGCGTTTCCTACGGCTTTGCCGGGATGTACGGGGTGGCGGTGGCCGCCTTAGGCATGTTGGGAACCCTGATTGTGGGCCTGACCATTGATGGTTACGGGCCGGTTTCGGACAACGCCGGGGGGATCGCCGAAATGGCGGGCCTGGGTGCGGACATAAGGGAGCGGACCGACGTGCTGGACGCTGCAGGCAACACCACTGCCGCCATCGGCAAGGGCTTTGCCATTGGCTCGGCGATTTTGACCAGCTTGGCCTTGTTTGCCGCCTTCTTGACCCGGGCAGACCTGCTGTTCCAAGAGCGGGGGCAAACCGGGGTGCTGGACAACATCAACCTGTTGGACCCCTTGGTCCTGATGGGTCTGTTTATCGGGGCGCTCTTGCCCTTCCTTTTTAGCGCCATGACCATGGAAGCGGTGGGGACTGCAGCGATGGACATGATTGAAGAGGTAAGGCGGCAGTTTCGGACTATCCCTGGCCTGCTTGAAGGCAAGGCGGACCCGGACTACAAGACTTGCGTGGCGATCAGCACCAAAGCAGCGTTGCGCAAAACCATCCCTCCGGCGGCTTTGATCATCCTGACCCCATTGGGCGTGGGCTTCCTGTTTGGGGTCCAGGCTTTGGCCGGGGTTTTGGCCGGGTCTTTGGTCTGCGGCGGGGTTTTGGCCATTGCCAGTTCCAACTCCGGTGGAGCTTGGGACAATGCCAAAAAGTACATTGAAAAAGGCAACCTGGGCGGCAAGGGCAGCGATGCCCACAAGGCCGCCGTGGTTGGGGATACCGTCGGCGACCCCTTCAAGGACACCAGCGGCCCCAGCTTGAACATCCTACTCAAGCTCCAGGCGATCTTGTCTTTGGTGTTTGTGCCCTTTTTCGTCCAGTCCGGCGGCCTGTTGGCCGGGTTGTTCGGCTAAACGGCACCGCACAAAAGCAGTCTTTGGCCCAGCCTCTCCAACAGGGGGCTGGGCTTTTTTTTTGCCGGAAGCTCCGGGGGGCCAAAAGGGCTTCAGAGGGGACGGGGGACTGCAGCCCAAGGGTCCAACCGGGTCAAGGCGGTTTGAACCCCTTACAAGGACAGTGGTGAGTTTGGCAGAGAGGGTTTGGGGGCCTTCTAAGCCGCAAAAACAAAAAGCCCAAGCCCACCGAAAGAAGGTGGACTTGGGCTCAAAACCGAATCACCCCGGCAGTTACGGCAGGTTACTCAACGGCAAAGGACAGGGTCGAACCCAAGAAGTTGGGGAACCCGGTGACCGCTTCGCTGTTGGCCGTAACCGGATACAGGGTCATGCTGCCACTGGTACCGTAACAAGTCCCAGACATACTGTAGGAAGCAGGGGAGATACTCCTGGAAGTTGCCGCCTTGTCCACGTAATACAGTGCGTCCCCAGAGCTGGTGGTTACTTTAAACAGCTGCCCATAGACGGCCGTCATGGTGTAGGGGGTTCCACCGCAGGTTCCGTCGGTGAAATAAAACGTGGAAGCCCCAGCGTTCATGGCCGGAGTCCCCAAAGGGGAACTCAAAGCAACATAATAAAGATTTTTGCTGTACACCGTCGCTTGGTTGTCGCCCATAAAAACAAACCCGCTGAGGGTGGTCCCGTTGACCTTAAAAACGATCTTGTTGCTTGCAGCAGTGAAGTTTTCGTTGATCTTGGCCGCCGAGACCACTTGGCCATCGGTAAAACTGTTGGGCACCGCCGCCAAAAGACTGCCGACCAAACCAAAACTGACCATACTCAAAAGGAGGGATCTGAACATCTTTTTCCTACACTAGAGGTTTAAGGACCAAATTTTCCGTAACCAAACCAAGCGCTACCAAAGAGACTGGAACTGGCCGTACCGGCATCGGCAACGGCCAAGGCGGTGGGCGGTTCGGAGAGGCCTTGGGAGTTTTTCCCATAGACCAAGAAGTAAGTGGCACCGGAGGGGACGGCGCTGCCCTGGGCAAAGCTGTAGGTCAGGTTGGCACCAACTTTGTCTTTGCTGGCAATGACCGACTGCCCAGCCAAAAGGCTGGTGGAACTGTTCCCCCAGTAAATTTCATAGCTGTCGGTGCTGCTTTCGTCTTCGGCGGGGACAATCGTCAAGCTGCCTTGGATCAAGCTGCCCAAAGGGTCGGAGTCGGTAAAACTCAGGCTTTTGGGTGAGTTGGCCGTACCTTGGACCGCACTTTCGGTGCTGGTGGTGGTACCGTTGACGACCACATTGTCGTTTTTCTTGGACTTGCAGCCCACCAAGAACCCCAAGGAGAGCAGTACCAAAACCAAACCCAGACGTTGTATCGTTTGCTGTTGCTGTTTCATCGGAGTTCCTTAACCACAAGAAGAAAGGGGATGTCAGGATAATACCCTAAGCCTTTGGAGCGGGCAAGTTGTTTCCAAACTGCTAAAACCGTTAGACCACAGCACAGGCCGTAGGGGGCAATTGGTTTGGGCAGGGGAGTTTGGGGACGGAGCAGAAACGGGAAAAAGGCCCACCTCCTGGCGGTGTTGGAGGAGGTTGGAGGTGGGCCTCTTTTTAGCGAACCGAACGGTCACCCGCTGGGCTTGCTGGAACCAGTCTCCCTTCTTGGAGCAACAAAAAACCAGAAAAAAACCGGGTCAAAAAGGGAGACCGATTCTACACAGTTGCTTTACAAGACCATGTGAGATTTGGTACAAGGAAAAAGCCCATTTTGACCCGACCGATCCCGCCTTGGCGTTTTTTTTGTTTTCAGTGGGACCGTTTTTCGTTGAACCGATGGCTGGGTACCTCTAGCCCGTTGCGTGGTAATGCGAAGTACGTTTTGGAATCAATTCTTCCTCTGACCCACCCCCCTAAAAAAAACTAAAAGGCCGGTCCGGTTTTTGGGGTAGTTAAATTCTACTTTTTAATATAAAATATGTAAAATATACAGGTGAAGAAAGCTTTGGACTGAAATTCTTGGTTCTTTTGTGCCAAGGGCCCCGCACTTCCAAACTCCCAGGAGTCCGGGGAGAAAGGCGGGTTGATCCGGTGAACACAACTTTGAAGACTACTTGAGGGATCATGGAACTGCAGTTGAGCCTTGCCAACCACTCCCGCAATCGGCTTTTGCTGCTCTTTTTGATCCTGGTCGGCAGTTGCGGTATCATTGGGGTCTCGGCGATTTCCATCTTTTACCGCACCGCCATTTTGCAGGAACGGCTCCGTTTGACCGAGACCGCCCAAAGCCAAGCCCGGATGATGGAGATGATCGCCGCCCAAGAGTTTGAGCACCGAGGCGCTTCGGGGGGCGAAGAATGGCAACAGGCGGCCATCAACCGCATCCGAGAAGTTCACAGCAGGTACACCGGATCGGGGAATTCTTGGGAGTTTATCCTAGGCCGCAAAGTTGGGGACCAAATCGAATTTTTGTTTGGTCACCGGCACAAGGAACTGATCCAACCTCACCCGGCTGCCTGGGACGGTACCTCTGCCGAACCGATGCGCCGGGCACTCAAGGGGGAGTCCGGCTCGGTAGTAGCCTACGACTACCGGGGCGTTGAGGTCATGGCCGGCTTTGAGCCGGTCAATAACCTGGGGTTGGGGATTGTGGCCAAAATCGACATGTCCGAGGTGCGAGCCCCCTTTGTCACAGCAGGGCTGTGGCTGCTTGTTTTGACATTGGCAGTGGTTGGGGTGGGGGTTTATTTGACCCTCAGGGTGACCAACCCGATTTTGCGCCGTTTGGTTGGAAGTGAAGAGTCTATGCGGGTCGGCAAAGAAAAGGCCGAAACGGCCAACTTGGCCAAATCCGCCTTTTTGGCCAACATGAGCCACGAGATACGGACCCCGATGAACGGAATCATCGGCTTTTGCGAGCTGCTCAAACGGAGCAACCTCAACCCCAAACAGTTGGAGTTTTTAAGTTACATCTCCAGTTGCGGGGAGACCCTCTTGGGGTTGATCAACGATGTGTTGGACTACTCCAAAATTGAGGCCGGAAAGCTGGAGCTGATCTTGGAGGAATTTGACCTCAAGGAATTGCTCCAGCGGGAATTGGAAACCTTCAAACCTTTGTTTGAAGGCAAAAAAATCAGCCTGAACCTAGAGTTGGACCCGGCCTTGCCGGTGTTTCTGGTCAGCGACCCGCTGCGGATTGGCCAGGTCCTGACCAATTACCTGAGCAACGCCCTCAAGTTTACCGGGCAAAACGGAAAGGTTTCGGTCAAAGCCAAAGTCTTGGAACAAACCGGGGAAAAGGTTCACCTTCAATTTTCAGTCCAAGATTCCGGCATCGGAGTTTCCAAGGCCGACCAAGAAAAACTGTTTGTCACCTTCAGTCAAGTGGACAGCCTAACCACCCGGCGCTTTGCCGGTTCGGGCCTGGGGCTGGCCTTGAGCAAACGGCTGGCCGGACTTTTGGGCGGCAGGGTATGGATGCAAAGTGAACCTGGGGTAGGTTCGGTTTTTTATTTCACCCTCAAAGCCACCTTGGGTCAGCTCAAAACAGCGAGTCTTCCCCTGCAGGCCGCCCCGCCCAAACTCCAGTTTGACGACAGCCTCAACATCCTGGTGGCCGAAGACAACAAGATCAACCAGCTGATGTTGGTCGAGCTGTTGAGCCAATGGGGCCTCAACCCGGTGGTGGTCGAAGATGGGGTTGCTGCGCTAGAAGCCCTGCACAACCAGCCCTTTGACTTGGCTTTGATGGACATCCAAATGCCGCTCAAAGACGGCCTTTCGGTGGTCCGGGAATACTTGGGCCTCAAGGGGCCAGGACATCCACCCACCTTTGTGGCCCTGACCGCCAATGCGATGGAAGAGGACAAACAAAAGTGCTTTGAAGCAGGAATGGCCTTTTACCTGAGAAAGCCCTTTTCCCCCGAAGAGTTGTTGGAAGTGATCGGTCACGGGCTCACCTCCAAAAAGCAACAGCAAAAACAACGGTAACTCTCTCCCCCCTCTGGAGATCATGGCTGACTCTGCTTTGTCCACCGCTCTTGGCCGGACACTGCGCAAAGGGACAGCCAACAAACGCTGGCCTTTTAGCTCGGCAAATGCTAAAAGCGGCCCAGAGAATCTGTTGGATCAAACCACTTGACTGACTTCCAAAGTCGCTGGGAATGGACAAAAAAAGAAAGGCCGATTTCCTGGTTCTGATGTTGACCGCATTGGCCTACCTGCTTTCGGCCAAAGCGGTTGCTCCCTTGTCCCTTTCCCACAGCGCCTCCGTCTTTGCCATCTGGCCCCCCACCGGGGTGGCACTTGCGGCCATCCTCTTTTATGGCCGAGCCACCCTGCCGGGGATCTTTCTGGGGGCCTTTTTGCTCAATTTGGGTTTGTCCCCGGTGGTCCCAGCCCTGCAAATCGCCATCACCAACACCCTGGGCCCCTGGGTTGCTGCCGCTCTGATCTGGCGGTACAACGGCAAAACCAATCTCTTTTTGAACAGCCGTTTGGTGATGGTCTTTTTGGGTTCGGTCACCTTGGCCGCCTTGTTCACGGCGGCAGGCGGCAGCTTTACCCTGTGGACCTATGGCTTGATCAAGGTCATCGATCTTTGGCACGTAGGTTACACCTGGATGCTGGGGGACCTGATCGGTTTTGTGTTGGTGGTGCCCTTGGTGGTTGCTTTGGCCGAAGAACGACCCAAAACCTGGAACCACTGGGGCATGGGCCTTTTGGTGGGCCTGTCCTTCCTGGGGCTAGGGGTCCTCATTTTTGGCCCCCCCCTTTGGTTTGACAATACCGAGTTCCCGATTGTCTTTTTGTTTGTCCTGCCCACGCTGGCCGCCACCTTTTGGTTGGGGCCGCTGGGAGCAAGCGTCAGCGTCTTTCTGCTGGCCCTGGTCAGCATCATCGGCTCAGTGTTCCACCACGGCCCCTTCGTGCGGGTGGAACAGGACATCACCCTGCTTTTGCTGCAAAGTTTTATTGGGGTTTTTGCCATCATGGTTTTGGTGGTGGCGGCGGTTTTGCGGCAAAAACAACAGTTCCACGACCACCTGCAACAAACCAAGGAAAACCTCAACAAGGCCCAAGAGATTGCCCACCTGGGCAGTTGGGACTGGAACATCCTGACCGGCGGTCTGGAATGGTCCGATGAGGTGTACCGCATCTTCGGCATTGCCCCCCAAGAGTTTGGGGCCAGCTACGAAGCCTTTTTGCGGTACGTCCACCCCGATGACCGGGGGCTGTTGGAGGCGGCGGTAGGGGCGGCGGTCGCCGGGGAGCGTCCCTACCAGCTCGAACACCGTGTGGTGCAGCCGTGCGGGACCGAAAAGATTGTCCAAGAACGGGGTGAGGTCTTCTTGGATGGCAAGGGAACCCCGGTGCGGATGTTGGGCACGGTATTGGACATCACCGCCCTCAAGAGGGTGGAGCAGGACCTGATTTTGGCCAAAGAAAAGGCCGAAGAGGCCAGCCGGATCAAAAGCAATTTTTTGGCCACCATGAGCCACGAGCTCCGCACCCCGATGAACGGGGTCCTGGGCATGGCCCAGATGCTGCTCGAAAGCGACCTGGACCCGGAGCAGAAACGGGATGTGCAGGTGATCCTGCAATCCGGGGCCACGTTGGTCAACATCCTCTCGGACATCCTGGACCTTTCCAAGGTCGAAGATGGAAGGATGGAGCCCTCCCTGAAGGCTTTTTCGGTGGTCGAGATCCTGGAGCAAAATTTGCGGCTCTTCTCCGGTTCCGCCTTGTCCAAGGGGTTGGAACTGACCAGCTCCATCGACCCGGCAGTGGAGCCCTTTGTCACCGGGGACCCGCAGATCTTGGGCCAAATCCTCTCCAACCTGCTGGCCAATGCGGTGAAGTTTACCCCCAAAGGCAGAGTGCAGGTGGACCTGAAATTGATCAAAAAAAGCCCCTTGGGCCAGAGCCTGGGGTTTAGAGTCACCGACACCGGCATCGGGATCGACCCCTCCCAACAGGAACGGGTTTTTGAAACCTTCACCCAGGTGGAGGACTCCCTGACCCGCTCCTACGGCGGTACCGGCCTGGGGTTGGCGATCGTCAAGAAGCTGGTGGAATTGCTCGACGGCAAGATCCGGCTGACCAGTCGGTTGGGTGAAGGCAGTTGTTTTGCCTTTGAGCTTTTTTTCCCTCGAGCCACCTCCCAAGAGGTCCAGCAGGCCAAGACCAGCCCGGTGCTGACCTTAGCAAGCCCCCAAAAGTCCTACCCGGCCCCGGCGGTCACCTGTCTGGTGGTGGAAAACGACCGGATCAACCAGCTGGTTTTGTCCCGGATGTTGCACCGTGCCGGGTTTGAGGTAGAGCTGGCCGAAAACGGGGCGGAGGCGCTGGAAAAGACCCAAGGGAAAAGGTACCAACTGATTTTTATGGATATTTTAATGCCGGTGCTCGACGGCATCGAGGCCACCTTGGCGATCCGGGCCCGGGAACTGGAGCTAGGCTACCGCACCCCGATCATCGGGCTGACCGCCAAGGCGCTGCAAGGCGACAAAAAGGCTTGCCTGGACGCAGGGATGGACGACTACGTCGCCAAACCAATCCTGTGGGAAGAGTTGTGGCAGGTGATCCAAAAGCACCTGGAAGGCCGCAGCCCCGCACTGTCCGCCCCAGAAGAGATCAGCCCCTAAAACCGGACTGGGGCCGCCTCAGGCCCCTTTGGTGGGCGCTCCCGCCTGTTGGTCCTTAAATTCCTCGACCGCAAAACAAAGCTTAAAGTCAACACAAACGGCACAGCTGGGAGAGCGGCAGGTGTAAACAAATTCTTCTTGGATGCAAAGCTGTTTGTAGATGAACTTTTTCCACCGCATGTTCTCGGTGTTTTTTTCCGCCAACACCGGGAAGACAGCAGTGATCAGGCCGGTCAGCTCCTTGCGGGACCAAAAGCCCATGTCTTCCCAAAGGTGGTCCTGCCCCAACATCCCGGCGATGATCACCTCAATGATCCAAAGCTCCCTGGGGTGCTCCCCCTTGCGGTGGCGGCTCAAAAGGGTGCGCAGCTCCTCGATTTCAGGCATCCGGTTCGGGTCGAAGATCTTACCGCTGACCGCCTCAAACGGCGCACCACTCAAGCCAAAGTATTCCTCCATCATTCCGCCATACCCCGCCGGGTCAAGCCCCAGCCCATCGGGCAGCACTCCACCTCCGGCCGCCCAGGTCGCTACCACTTGGGCCAAAAACGGCACCTCTGGTTGTCCCTTTTGGTGGGCCATCAAAAAGGCCAGATTGGCTTCACGGTCGGTTCTCGAAAAAATGGCTGGGTTGTTCATGGTTTGCTCAAGCTGTGGTGGCTGTTTTTTCTTTTCTGGCCGACTCCGGGTGGTCCGGGGCCTCGGTCCCGCATTCCCCAAGGCAGACCGTACCGGGCTAGACTTCCGTCTTGGGTACTTCCCGGACCTCAACATAACCGGCCAAGTCCCCATGGAATTTCAGGCTCGCTTGGCCGGAAAAAGTGGTGGTGTGGCCGCAGCTGGGGCAGGTGACAAAGTACTTGAGGTTGGCGTACTGGATCCCCTCCTGGCATCCCTTCACCCAGGCCCCGCAAGCCGGGTTGCTGCACTTGATTTCCGATACGAAACTGGACATAACCGCTCCGGGCTCCAAGGTTTGAGTTTTATCTTACCGCCGGAGAGTGGAATGGGCAAGAGGGGAGGGGAGCTTCAACAAGAAGATCGTCCAACCAAAAAGTTATATGGACAGTTGGGACTACTATAACTTCACTGAGACCTGTTGCAAACCAACCAATAGGGCGGAAGATCGCACCACCTCGTGGAGGTAACGAAGATTTGGCAAGCCTTCCTGAGTCCCGTTTGGCAGCCGAATGAATCCTTTTGCTTTACCCCCAACAGTCTGATAGAAAAGGCCCAAGATCACAGACCCTCAATCCCTAATCCTTGGCCTTTGACCATGAAGCGAACCCGTTGGCTTGTTGCTGCCCTTAGCCTCGTTCTGTTTTCGGCCAATACCGCTCAAGCAGAAACTCTTTCCGAAGCGGTACAGAACGCGACCCAAACCCTGGCCCAAGGGCAGATCGCCCAAAACCCGGACAAAAAAATCATTGTCCAGGTGGTCAACCGGGCCAGCCAAAAGAGCGATGATCTCTCCAAGCGGGTCGAGACGGAGCTTTACAAGACCCTCTCCAAGGCCTTCCCTGAATTTGAATTGATCTCCCTGAGTGAGGCCCAGAGCGGGGTCAATCTCGGTTAAGTGATTTCGGTTCGAGGGGAGACGGAACCCAAGGGGGCGGTGGTTTCTTTGAAGCTGTCGGCCACGATTGGGCTTAAGGGGACAATCTTGGCCCAAGCCCAAGTTGAGTTTGAGAATGTATCCAAGGTCAACAAACAGCTGGTGGCCGTTCTTCCCTTGGAAGGCAAAGACCTGACCCCAGACCAACGGACCGCCTTTTCCGATGCCTTCCAATCCTCCATTGCCCAAAGCGGGGAGTACCAACTGGCCAGCAGCGCCGAAGTCTCCAAGATGTCCCCCGACGAAATCCAAAAGGTGCAAAACTGCACCAGAGACGAATGTGCCACCACCATTGGTGCCCAACTGGGGGTGGATCGGGTGATTTCCTCAACCGTGGCAAAGTTGGGGGAAGGGAAATACCAAGTTTCGGCCAAGGTGTTAAGCGTCAAAGACGGAACCATCGTCAAGACGGCAACCGCCGACCATGAAGGGGACTTGGCGAACCTCAAATCAACCTTGGCCACACTGTCCACCAGATTGACCAACCGGCAAGTAGCGGACCTAGGGATCGATGCCATGCTGGCCGCCCAGGCCCAGGCCCGGAGCGAAGAACTGGCCAAGATCGCGGCGGAGCAGGACAAGATCAAAAAGGCCCAATTGGAGAACGAAGCGAGCTGGCGGGAGATTGCGAGGCAGGCGGAGCTGAACCGGGCCAAGTGGGTGGTGATCGATGACAGCCTCTCCCTGGAGAAGGCCATCGCTGAGGCTGATGCCTTGAGAGCGGAGTTTGCGGCTACCGAAAAGGAGTTTGAGGCCCAGTGGAAAAAGTCTCAGGCCAACCTGGCTTTAGCCAGCAAGGTGGAGAAAGACCCCTTCGAGACCCCAGAGGAGTTCAAGAAGCGGGCGACCGAGGCCGGGTTTGAGGAGAGCAAACGATTGGTTCAGCAAGAACAAACCTACCTGAGCCAGAAGATTGAGGTCTTGGAACCCTTTGAGAAACGACTGGCCGAGTTCCAGGCCAAGCGGTTCACCCTACCGGAGGTCAAACTGACCGCCAGCCTAGGCAGCCCCGATGCGGTGGCCTCCAACTTCCCAATCACAATTTTCCAAGGAAAAAAGAGCTGGTCCGGGACTTGGCCCTACCAAGACCGGGAACAAGCCAAGGCCCTCTATGCAACGAAAACCCTGATTACGGTGCAGGCGAAGGCGGCTTTGAGCAACGGGGCCAAGGACAAGACCGGGACCAAACTGACCAAAGCCGAGGCGTTACACCCAGGGGTGGGAGCCAAACAAACGGTTAACCTAGAGACCCCGGTGCCCTTCCCGGAATTGGCGGTAGTGGAAGGGCTGAGGGTGAAACTCAGAGAGTCGGAGGGAAAACAAGCGAAGTTGGAGGCTGAAAGAATTGCCGCCTTGGAAAGGCTGGAAAGGCTGGAAAGGTTTGTCCCCATCAAGGGCGGCTGTTTCCTAATGGGCGACAGCTTCAAGGAAGGTGAAGACGACGAGAGGCTTCATGAAGTTTGTGTCAGTGATTTTTACCTAGGGAAATACGAGGTGACCCAAGAGGAGTGGGAGAAGGTGATGGGTAACAACCCCTCCGACTTTGAAAGAGCCAACAATCCGGTTGAAAATATGAGTTGGAATGACATCCAAGACTTTTTAGGCAAGCTGAACGCCCAAAGTGACGGCAAGTACCGCCTCCCTACGGAAGCAGAGTGGGAGTACGCCTGCCGGGAGGGGGGGAAGAAGGTGAAGTTTGGGAATGGGAAGGACATCTTGGACCCCAGGGAGGCCAACTTTAACGGCAGCGCTAACAAAGAGTCCTATTCCGTGCAAGGCAAGAACCGTCAAAGAACCACCCCGGTAGGGAGCTTTGCCCCCAATGCCTTGGGCCTCTACGACATGAGCGGGAATGTCTGGGAGTGGGTGCAGGATTGGTATGGGGATTACCCCAGTAAGAAACAGACCAACCCGACCGGCCCCAGTGGCGGCTCGAACCGAGTGTATCGGGGCGGTTCCTGGCTCTTCTACCCGAGGACCCTGCGTTGCGCTTATCGGGACAGCCGCTACCCGTCGGGCAGCCACAACCTCCTCGGCTTCCGCCTCCTGAGGACGGCCCCGTAGGGGACGGGCACAGCTTGGGGCGAAGCCGCAAGCGTTACCTTTTGGTTTTTTACGGCCCTTTAGGGCCTTACCTTTTGCCTAGCCCCGTAGGGGCTCTAGCGGCTTCAGCCGCCCTTTTCCCCCTCCCCCCAGCCGAAGGCTGAGGTTTTTTTCTTGGTCACGAGCGAAGCCGTGGCCCGGCCCCTCCAGGGGTCCCCGCAAGGCGAAGCCTTGTGGGGAAGGCATTGCGGGGCCGCCCCTAGCCGCCGTTAGGCGGACAGGTAGCAGGCACCACTGACCTGCCGTAAACTTGGCTCAATCTCCATCAGCCCAATAGCCGAAAACGGCGGTTTAGATTCCGCACCCACTTCGGCCTAATTCCCCACCGCTGTCATCGTTCTGATTGGCCCCTCGGTAAACGAAGTGTCGCCTCTGCAGTGGACCCCTTGGTCAGAACACCGCCGCGAGACCGTTGCACAGGCACAATCCTCTGGTCCCTGTTCCAATGCAGTGGTTTTTTCGGCCAAATCCGTCAGAAGCGGGTCTGCGCAGTTCTTTGTTCCCCTGCTTTGGGGGTGTGGCCCCGTTTTTGGGCAGACGGCTCCCTATGAAACCAATCCAACTGCCCGTTGGAGGTTACAAGCGAACCCATTCAGAAAGAATTCCAGCTCAACCTTGGCCTTACCCAGACAGCGGGTCCGGCCAAAACCCTGGCGCAGCTTCAGACAGCCAAAGCCCAGTTCAGGACTTGGCCGCTTGAACCAAAGGGCTATCTTAAAAAGCTGGAAAGCCTGTCTTGACGATGGGGTCCACTTCACTCCTCAGGACTGGCTGGGGAGAGAGCCCTGGAACTGGGAGGGAAGAGTTTCGGGGAGCGATAAGCAGAGCCGTCTCTAGGCCAAACCGTCTTCCTTTTTTTCCGGGTCGATCAACTTGATGATGGGACGGCTGGGTTTGGGGAGGCTTTTGGGACGCACACCCTCTTTGTTCATCAGCCGTTGGGCCTCCACCTCGATCCGTTCGGCCAGAAGGGCCGCCTTTTCCGGGCCCAGTTCTGCTTTGATCTCTTCGGTGGAAACCTTGGGAAGTTGCAGCACCTGCTTGCCGTTGGAAAGCTGCTTGGCAAGGTCGCTGACCTCCACCTTGAGCATCTCACCCGGCGTATTCTCCATCTCCAAGAGGCGGCGCAAAGCCTCTTGAGTTCTCATTCCCCCTTGTTCTGTTAAAACCGCCCCCTGCTCCTTTCGGCGGTCCGTCATTCTTCCTTTAGGTGGTAATGTCCAAGACTAGCCCTGGGTGTTGTTTAAAATGGTTGGCCAGTTTGTTGTAGTCTGGCTGGGGGAGAACTTTGAGGACCTCGCCGTTGATCCGGTCGATCACCTCGACCCAATCCTGGTTGTCCTTGCGGAGGTGGTGGAACTTCATGTCCCGCCACATCAGGTTCAAAGCGTTCATCCGGTCAATGACCTCTTGGACCGCCCCGGAAAAACGAGCTTCGTGCTCCAGCTTTTCTCGGACCATCTGGCCAACCCGCTCTCGGGTCGCCTTTTCCTCTTCCGCCACCCGGTCTTGGTACTGTCCCTGTTTTTCGTCCGGGGACAGGTGCCGCTGGGGGAAGGGGGTGACCATCAATTTGGAAAGTTCCCTGGTTTTCACCTTTCCCCCTGTTGGAGTGGTTACAACTCGTTTGAGTAGCCCCGTTTCCAGCCCCTCTGGAGCGGTGGCGCCTTGAGCCTGCGGGCCTCGGTATAGGGCTCTTGGCCCTTGACGTATCCAACCACCTTGGCACCGGTATTTAAGGACTGCTGTTCGGCCTCCAACTCTTTGGCTTCAACCTCCAAGAGTTTGAGTCCCCCTTGGTTGAGCTCCGAGATCCCGATCAGCCGCTCCCTGATTAGACCATATAACTCTTTTTCTTGCGTTTTGGCAAGATGCCCAATTTGCGCTTCTCGAACTTCCAACGCCCGGTCGGTTTTTTCCAGCGCTCCAAGCAACCTTTGTTTGACCGCAAAGGCCGTGTTGGAGCGGTTTAAGACCCAAAGTTGGGTTTGAGTCCAAAGCTGGTCCAAAAGTTCCAGTTTTTTTAAGGAAAGGTCTTTGAGGGTCTGGTCTGGTTTCATTTTATTTCCCGATACAAAAGGACCCGAAGATCCGGTTGAGCATCTCCTCGGGGGTGGTTTCGCCGACGATCTCCCCCAAGGCACCGAGCACCAGGGAAAGCTCCAGGCTCAAAAGTTCTTCCCCCGCCCCTTCTTCCAAAGCTTGCAACCCTTGGTCCAAAGCGGAGAGCGCCTTTTTGGCCGCCTCTTCCTGCCGCAGGTTGGTCAAGGCCCCCTCTTCGGCCAAAGGCCCCACTTGGGTGGTGATCAGCTCAAAGAGCTTGGCTTTGAGCCGCTCCAGGTCCGGGCGGGACAGGGCGGAAAGGGCGATGGTTTGGGCCTCGGCCCACAAGGCCGGGGGCTGGGGCAAGGTGGGAGCCAGATCGGCCTTGTTGTAAACGATCAGCTTGGGAAGCTTCAGCTCCAAGACCTCCGGGGGAAGGTGGTAGTCCGGGGCCGAAGCGTCCAGCACCCAGAGCATCAGGTCCGCTTGGGCCAATTGGCCGACCGAACGGCGGATCCCCATTTGTTCGATCAGGTCTTCGGTATCCCGCAGCCCCGCCGTGTCCACCAGCTTGACCGGCACCCCGCCGACCGTAAAGGCCTCTTCTAGGGTGTCCCTGGTGGTTCCGGGGATGGAGGTGACGATGGCCCGGTCCTCTTCCAAGAGGCCATTCAAAAGGCTCGACTTCCCCACGTTGGGCCTACCGGCCAAAACCAGTTTGTAACCTTCGGTGATCGTTCGGCCTCCCTTGGCGCTCTTGACCAAGGCCCAGAGGTCGGCACGGGCGGCGGTCAACTTGGCCGTAATCTCTTCTTGGTGGGCAAAAACAACGTTTTCCTCGGGGAAGTCGATGGAGGCCCCCAACAGGGCCAAAACCCAAGCCAGCTGTTCCTTCAAAGCCAAGATTCGTTGGTACAGCTTGCCCTTGAGTTGGTTGATCACCAGATGGAGCCCCAGATCGGTCTTGACCCGGACCAAGTCGCCCACCGCCTCGGCCTGGGTCAGGTCGATCCGGCCATTGACGAAAGCCCGTTGGGTAAACTCCCCCGGACCGGCCAGCCTCGCCCCTTGGGCCAGACAAAGCTCGATCACCCGGCGCAGGATCAAACCGCCGCCGTGGCAAAAGATCTCCACCACCAGCTCGGCGGTGTAGCTTTTGGGTGGTTTCATGTAGGCCACCAGGACCTCGTCGAGCGGTTGGCCTTGGTCCAGGACAAAGCCGTAAGCCAGGGACCAGGGTTTGAGGGACCGGGGATTTTTGGCGGAAAAAAAGGTTTGCAGGATCGAAAGGGACAAAGGCCCCGAGAGCCGAACGATCCCCACCCCTGCTTCGCCGGGAGCGGTCGCCGGGCCTACGATGGTGTCGTCAAAGGGATTCATGTCCCCGGCCTATTGGATGTCTCGGACAAAAATCTTCCGGTAGTCTTCCAAAAACAGTTCGGAAATCGCCGATTGGGAGTCGGTCCGCATGTTTTGGACGATCAGATTGCGCAACACCCCGTTTTTTTGGAATACGTTCTGGGCCGCATGGAAGTGCTTGTTCCGTTTGTCCCAACATTTGCCGATGGTCCGGGCCATGTAGAGGGAGTCTTCCGAGGCGTACCAGGAGAAGTAGAGGTCGCTCTCCTTCCTGGTGGTGTAGTAGGCCTTCAGAAAGTCCTTGGACTTTTCGTGAAACCGGAAGGCCGATTCCAGCCTAGGCTCGGCGCAGGCGAAGGCCGGGGGTTTGGGCGGAAGTTGGTCTTCGCTGGCGATGCTGGAGCATCCGGCCAGCAGGGCTACGACCATTAAAATCAACAACGGCTTTTTCATGCCTTGGTTCTGGGAATAGAGGTTCATCCAGATTGGTTCACCCTTTGGAGATGCAACATTTGGTCCTCCCGCCTCAATTTTTATATCTGGTTGTTTCTCTGTGGTTTTTTTGTTTCCCTCCACCAGGTAAAGGGGGAAGATAAAAAAAATTTGCCTTGGGCTTGCTTTATGCATTTGCTGGTTGTCAAAAGCCCCAATCCCGATGGCAGGTCCTAACCGGATGCAAGCCCGTAGGAACGGCAAGAATGAATTTGGAGGATCACTCATGGATTTAGCAGCAGTCGTCGGTAACATAGCGGTCTGGATCGTTTTGATCTTTGGTTGCGTGTACGAAGAAGGCCAGGTCAAGCCGGAGTACCTGGTGTTCATGTGGAACGCTCCGAGTATGATCATCGTGGTCGTCGGCACCGTCGTGGCCGCACTCTCTTCGTTCCCCTTGGAGATCTCGGCGGCGATGGGAAAAAACGTCTCCAAGGTGTTTAAAGCCAAAAACGTGCCGCTGATCGAAACCCTGGTGATCATTGTGGACGTTGCCAAAGTGGCCCGAAAAAACGTCTTGGCCATTGAGGACAGTTTGCCTTCGATCGAAAACGAATTTTTGCGCAACGGGCTGCGTCTGGTGGTGGACCGGGTGGACCGGGAGCTGATCACCGAGATCATGTCCAGCGAGATGAAGTACGCCACCGCCAGGAAAACCACCGAATATGCGATCTTCAAGGCCATGTCCTCCCTGGCTCCTGGTTTGGGGATGTTGGGAACCCTGATCGGTTTGATCTTGATGCTCCAATCGTTGGACGACATCAGCACCGTCGGGCCGAAGATGAGTGTGGCATTGATCACGACCCTTTACGGTTCGATGCTTTCCAACATCATGTTCATTCCCTGGTTTACGGTGCTCGACAACTCCAAGGAAGCGGAGAACGTGCTCTACGAAATGATCCGGGACGGGGTTTTGTTCATTGAGAAAAACGAACGGGCCGAGTTCATCGAACAGGACTTGATGAACTACCTGCCGCCCAACCTGCGCACCAAGTATGAGGAACTTAAATTTAGCGCCGACAAGGGAGGTGGCTAATGGCTGATGAAGAATGCACTTGTCCGAAGGTCGAGGAACGGGTGGAGTGGATCTACACCTACGGGGACATGGTGACCCTGCTCTTGACCTTCTTTATTTTGTTGTTCGCCATGAGTTCTTCGGAGAAGGCGGTTTTTAACGCCATGTCCATGTCCTTTAAGAGCGGTCCTCCCGGTTCGCCCTACCAGTTTTCCGGGATGCCAACTTTCATGGCCGGGATTCCCCAGGCGATGAACAAAAACAACCTGGAGCTGGAAGCGACCGAGGTCACCATCGACGACCGAGGGATCACCGTTTCCTTCTCCGATTCGGTGATGTTTGACCGAGGCTCGGCCCAAGTCAGCCCCGGCGGGATGGAGGTGATCGAAAAGTTCAGCCGGATCGTCCATTCCTTCCCCAACGGTTTGGTGATCGAAGGCCACACCGACGACCTGCCCACCAATTCGGAGGTTTATCCCTCCAATTGGGAGCTTTCCGCCGCCAGGGCGGGAGCGGTGGCCCGGGCGCTGGAGGAATTCGGGGTCAAGCGCAGCCGGATGGAAGTCGCCGGATACGCCGACACCCGCCCCAAGGTGGCCAACGAAACGGCCAGCTTACGGCGGCTCAACCGGCGGATCGACATCCTGGTCAAACCTGAAGGTTATTAGGCAGCCTCTGGCCCTCTTCGTGAGGGCCTTTTTTTTGCCCGGAAGTTGATGGCTCCCTTTTGGCGCATCTCCTGTTGGGCTGTTGCCCATACACACTTGCTAAAACCACACAAGAAATCACCTTACCTGAAAATTGTTTTCAGCTCTGCGATTGATGAATATCCAACGGCTTAACAGGACAATAGAAGCAAATCTGTTCAGTCAGATCGACTGAACAGATTGTTGGACTTTCCAGCCCATTTGAAGTAAAAGCAAAACGGTGAAAAACTCCTGTTAAGATTTGAATTTTCCTAGCACAAAAAATCCCATGCAAAGCTCGCAGCCTATCCAACCGGCTCTTCGCTCCACTTCCCTCATGGAAGGACCGGCAATCCCTGGCCAGAGTACTTTGGACCTACTCCCCGATCTTGTCATCACAATGGATCTAGGGGGGTATTGTCGGGAGGTTTTTGGCAATTCGGACCTCCGGGCGCTCTGCCCCCAAAAAGCAATCGGTGAACACTACCGGAGCGTCTTTCCCACCCAGATTGCAGAAATTTTTGACCAGCACCTTTTTGAAGCACGGACTGCCGGACAGGTGGAGGTTTTTAGGTTAACACCAACAATTGGAACGGTTCTCCGGGATCTCTCAATCAAAATTCAAGACACAGCCGACGGCGGCAAACTGGTCCTGATCAACGAAATGCGGGAGAGTCAAAGGGAGCACCTGCAGTTGGCCGAGCGAGAGCGGCTGCTCGCCGAAATCCTGTCGATGATGCCCGACTTGATCACGATTTTGGATGACCAAGGTTATTACCGGGAGTTTGTGGGCAACTTTTCCCTTGCCGTTGATTCGGTTGAGGAAAAATTGAATACCCACTACCGGGAGCACCTCCCCGAAGGGGTAGCCAAAGGTTATGAAGAAGACTGGGCAAAAGCCAAGGAGACTGGCGAAGTGGTGATCCGAGACTTGCCCCTGCCTACCGTCAAAGGGATGGTTCCCGGGGAAGCCCGGGTTAAGGTGGGCGAAAATGGCAAGGTTCTCTTGCTGCTTCGGGACATCACTGAACGCAAAGTGATCGAAGATGCCCTGGCAAAGAGCACGGAACAATTGGCTTTGATCCTATCGTTGCTGCCAGATTTAATTATCAGAATGGACAAGGAAGGGTATTACCGGGATTTCCGGGGCAATCTGGATCTTATGGCCACTCGGATTGAAGACTCTGTGGGGCGGCATTATCGTGAAATTCTCAGCAAAGAGGTGGCAGATGCCTTTGAGGTCGAGTTTAAGCAGTGCATCCAAGGCAAACTGAGTCAATGGGATATGCGTGCAATAACCCTGTCGGGGAAACGGATCGAATTGGAGGTTCACATGCGTTTTGACGGGAGCGAGTCCGTAGTACTGGTACTCCGGGACGTTACCGAAAAACGGGCCGCAGAGCAGGCCATTTTGGAAGCCAAAAACGCAGCGGAGCGGGCAAATACAACCAAATCGAACTTTTTGGCCGCTATGAGCCACGAATTGCGCACTCCAATGAACGGGGTGCTGGGCATTGCTCAACTGTTGCAAGAAAGCGACCTCACTTTGGAACAAAAAGAATATGTTGGGGTCATCATGTCTTCGGGATTGGCCATGGTGGATGTCGTTTCAGACATCATGGACTTGAACCGGTTGGAGGCAGACTCTGTCAAATTCTTACCCCGCAGCTTCGAACTCGAGCCGATGCTCCAGTCCTTGGTCAGAATGTTTTTAAGCGGTGCTAAAGCGAAGAAACTGGCTTTGAACCTGACTCTAGATCCTGGAATCGCCACAAACGTTGAATCGGACCCATCGCTGCTCAAACAAGCGCTTTCCAATCTGATTGGCAACGCCGTCAAGTTCACCGACCAAGGCAGCGTTGTCTTGCAGGTTAAGCTGCTGGCCTCTGACGAGAAAACGCAGCGAGTACGCTTTGAGGTTGTAGATACAGGCATCGGGATCCAAAAAAACGTAATCCCGCAAATCTTCGACCCCTTCTTTCAAGCTGACAGCGACAGCACCCGCAGATACGGCGGAACAGGTCTTGGACTAACTTTGGTGGACAAGCTGGTCAACACCCTGGGGGGAAAAATCGAAGTGGAAAGCTACCCCGGCCAGGGAAGTCGGTTTTGGTTTGATCTGGACATGCCCGTTAGGATTGGGGGCGCAGAATCGAAGGAAGCCGCCGCTAAGTTCCCCATCCCAACACCGCAAGAACGTTCCAGGTACAAGGTCTTAATCGTAGAAGACGATAGGATCAATCAACTGGTCGCCATGAGAATATTACAGCTACTGGGGGTTGGTTTTGGAGTAGCCTCAAATGGGAAAGAAGCACTGGATTCTTTGAAACAGGAGTCTTTTGATCTGGTGTTGATGGACTGTTTGATGCCGGTCATGGATGGTTTTGAGGCCACCCGGGAAATCCGAAAGTTAAAACAATACTCGACAATTCCCATCATCGCTTTGACTGCCAAGACGGGTCCCGACGTTCGCCGGGAATGCCTTGAGCAAGGAATGGACGATTACTTGAGTAAGCCCGTTGATGTTGATTTACTTCGCCAATTTTTAGACCATTATCTGCACTCAAAAAGCCGATTTTTGGGGGGCCTATTCCCTGAACTGCCCCCAAAATAAAAAGAGCGGCTTCTGGGGAGGGTTGCGCCTACTTTCTCTCGCAAGGGAAAGCAGCATCGGGACTTGACTCTGGGGCAGGCCCGCAAGCCCAAGGTGGTTGAGCAGGGGTTTGCCAGTCTTTGTAGGTCGGTGGAAGGTATGTTGCTGGAGAGTGAGAAAATATCTATCCCTGCAACGGCCCAAGGACCAAGCTTTTTGGGTTGGACAGGTTGAATCGTGCCAGGGGAACACTAAGCCCAGCCCACTGCCCTGTGCAGCCGAGCGCCGCCTGTTTAAGTACCCTAGCGGGTCAAAAACCTTGGCCCGTTTTACCTGCAAATATTTGAGCGAGACACTAGGGTAATTCACCCCCCTCTTTTGCCTCTTTCCCCCTTCCTCTCTTTGTTTTTGGACGGTTGCAGCCCTATTGATACGGCTTGACGAAAGCTTGGTTCAACTGCACAATGGCGAAGGTTGGTCGTGCATTCTTTTTCCCTGAATCCATTGTCTTATGGCTGAGCTAAAACCACTATTGCGGGCGCAAATCGTTTGTGCCGACCTCGCCGTTGAGCGGCAAACCGTCCTTAAGGAACAGATCGGGGACCAGTTTGCCAGACTCAACACCGAGGATGCCTCCCGCACCCGGGAGATGGTCTTTATCCTCAACCAGGAAGGCCGCCCCTTGGCCAACGTCTTGATGGCCAACCCCAAGGCCGACGTAGTTCTGACCGGCTTTAACGCCACCAGAAAGGTCGAGGGTTTCGGCACCACCCGGGAAGAAGCAATGGTGGGCGACGACAACCCCCAAGGGCTCAACATCGACCCGACCCTGCGGCTTGGGGCCTACATCGAACTGACCAAATTGATCGAGAAGGGGCATTTTAAGATGCGCCGGATGATCTTTGTGGGGGACTTGAACCTTAGGATCCGGGAGTTCCTCAAGCTTGGGTTTGAGGTTTCGGTGGAGCTTTTTGCCGACCAGGAACGGCATTCGAGCTTTGAGCCGGTCAAGATCAAGTCCACCGCCCAGCTGCCCAAGATCAAAGGCTTCCCCGAAAAAGGCCAGATCGACCCCAGCGACATCAGCACCCTGACCATCGGCGAGATCACCTTTGACGGGGTGATCAACATGGAAGAGGACGGCGGTCACTTTTACATCAAAGACTTTACCATCGACGACTCGGTCAAAAAGATGCTGGCGCTGGACGCAGCGAAGACGACCTTGGTCCAGGAAGCGGTAAAGGAAGAAAAATTGGTCTTTGTGCGGACCAAACGGATCTTTTTGGTCATGGAACCCTCTTTGGCCAAGATCGTCCACCAGCGCCTCTCTTTTGACAAGATGGAGCTGGTCTTTGAATACCCCGATGCGGCCACCGCCCTCAAGGCGCTGGACGAACAAAAGTCTGGCGGGGTGGCCAACTTTTTGGAAACCCAGGGGTACGATGTCATCAACAAGATCCTGGATGCCCCGGAACGGGAGTTGATGCTGGTTGCCGCCATTGGGCGGCAGCTGATGCCCGAGTACCTGGAAAAGGAATTTAAGGCCAGCGGCGACAACCTCAAGCTGCTCAAGGAAGAGGAATTCACCCAGCTGGTGGACTCCATGGAGCCCAAGGTCCTCGACCGCCTGACCGCCAAGCTCCAGGAAGAGTCGATGGCGGTCTTTTTGTCCCGTATCCCTCCAGAGATCAGAGAGCCCCTGATCGTCGAGTTTCTCAAGGACAAAGCCATGGCCATCGAGGCCTGGAGGGTGATTGGCCCCAAGGGGCAAAAGGAAGTGCTGGTCGGCCAAAGTGTGGATATTTTGGCTTCCATCGTTTTGACCAACTCGGCGCTGTTCAAGGCCAAGTTCCCGGACACCAGCTTCAACCAAGACGCTTCCTATGACTCGGCCAAACAGTTTGCCTCCCTGGATGCCGCCGGGGTCAAGCTGAGGATGGAGATCTTCACCGAAGGGCTCAAGGACAAGATGCTCTCCTACGCCGAATGGGCGACCATCTTTGACGATGCCGAGCGGGACGGTTGTCTGGCCAGCTACATTTCCCTGCGGGCGGAAGCCTTTTTCAACAACCTGGACCCCGCCTACCGCAAGATCATCTGGAACCAGATCGGTAAAAAAGGGGAAAAGCAGATCAACGCCAAGCTGACCGCTGAGCAAAAGAAGGCGATCCTCAAAGGGGCGAAGGAAGAGGTCTTCAAGGGCCTCAAGTCCGACCTGGCCCACCTGCTCAATCTGGTCAAAACCGGAGACGGCCTGTTTTTTGGGCAGACCCTCTTTTTGCTGCTCAAACAGTTCAACAAGGTCGAATCCAAAACCGGGCTGTTCAAAAAGATCACCACCAACCCCAAACTGAAGGCCCACCGGATCGAAGGGATCAGCAACATGCTGGCCACCCCGGCCGGCCAGCCGATCTTTGCCAAGTTGACTGCCCAGGTGGAGGGGCTCAACCTGGGGGTGGACGGGCTGATCTGCATGAAGGACGGCCAAGAGCTTTTGACCGCCCACGAAGCCTTCAAGGACGCTACGATCACCGTGGTGGAAGACTTGGTGGACGCTTCGCTGCTCGAAATGTTCTCCCGTGGGAAGATCGACCCCAAGAACTACGATGCCCACCAAAAGAAGGTCGAGGCAAAGCTCAACGAGCTCAAGGCCAAACTGCGGGACAAGGGGGCAGACGACCCGGTCGGCGGTTACCTGCTCGAAACCATGTTGATCATGCTCAACATGGCTTCCGAGGCCCTACGGGGGAAGCTGGACCAGAAGATGGTGGACCAACTGGACGAACGGGGCAAGGTCAAGGAAGAGGTGATGAACAACGTTCAAAACCGGATCGACCAGCTGCAAAACCGGGTCGCCGAAGTGACCCAGAGGCTTCCCCAGGTGGAAACCCAGCTGAAGGCGGATGCGGAGGTGTTGGCCCAGTTTTCCCAAAAAACCGCCGAAAAGCTCAACGGCCTGCAAACCAGCCTGACCAAGTACCAGGATGCCGCCCAAAAGCTTTCCCAGTACACCGGTCTCAAGGTCAAGGTCGCCAAGACCCAGCAGCAGCTCTCCCAACGGCTTTATGAGATCATCCGCCCCCTGATCCTGCAAAAGTTGCGGTTTTTGCCCAGCCCTCTGGCGAGGGTCATCGAAGGGGTCAAACAAAGCTTTTTGAGCGAAACGATCCCCAAAAGACGGCTGATCTTTAAGTTCACCGACGACGAACTCAAGGGCATCGCCAAACGCAAAATCGTGTTTGCCACCGAAGACGAGATGCTCAAACGGTTTTTGGCCACCTGCCTGCAGATCGACAAGCTGGACAACACCCTCTTCCAAATCACCGGCATCAACGACCTGCCGGAATCGCCGGACATTTTATTCATCGGCAACGACCTGTTGGAATACGACTTTTCAGACATCATCAAGGAACAGTTCACCGTCCCCTTTGCCGATGACCTCTTTTACAAGGCCTTGGTCCACAACGAGTCCCAAAAGACCACCATCAGGACCAATCTGGTGCGGTACGGCGAATACCGGGACAAACTCAAAAAGTACCTGGAAACCGAAGGCAGCAAGCTGAAGCTGATGGCCGAAAGCCAGAAAGCCAAAAAAAGCGGCTTCGACCGGCTCAAGGCGGAACGGGCACAGATGCAAAACACCTTTTTGACCGACCAGCAGAGGCTCTCCTTTTTGGCCGCCGAAAAGGAAACCCTGGACCAAAAGTTTGCCCTGGTGGACGAGAAATTTAAGGTCGCCAAGGAAGCGGTTACCCAAGCGATCAGCTCTGGCGGCTCCACCGCCCAAACCGCTTCGGCCCAGGCCAAGGAACTGGCCGGAGGGCTCAGCGGTACTTTGGAGGAAATCAACAAAGAATTGGCCGGGCTGGTGTTCGTCAAAACCGTCAAAGACACGGTGGAGCGCATCTCCACTACCGCCCAAGAGAAGATCATCGCCGAAGTGGACAAACTCTCCCAGGTCAAGGGCGGCAAAAATGCGGTCCGGCACATCGTTGCCTCCGGGGATGGGATGTTGGACACCTTGGAGCTGATGAAGGCCTTCGACCCGGCGGTCAAGTCCTACTTCGGCACGGCGGTCAAGTACGAGGACCTGGGCCTGGGCCGGATGGAAGCGGAAATCGCCGAACAGGGCAAACGTCCACACCTGTTGATGATCATCGGCGACGATTCCAAAAGCAACCTTTCCAATTACCGGGAAATGGCCAAGCGACTGCGCAAGCTGACCCCTGAATCTTGTATCCTCTTTTTCACCGGCTACAATGTCGGCGAGGGAGCCCCTGCCGAGATGGTCAAAAACCTCAACATCCTGCGCAAATACGGCACCCCGATCAACACCAACCTGATGGACTACAGCAACCCGGCCAAGCTGGTGGAGCTGCTCGCCCAAGTGGCCCCGGACAAGGCCATTGCTTCCAAAGGGGCAGGTGAGAAAGCCTGATCCCGCTGCAATCTACTGCGCAAGTCTGGCCTCGGCGCTGCCCCAATTTTTGCTCAACCAAAAGGAAGAAGGACAAGAAACCCAGGTCCCGATTGTCGGCGACGAAGTGGGGGCAATGTTGCAATTGCTCTGCTCGCTCACCAGGCCCAAACAGATCCTGGAGCTGGGTTCGGGGATCGGTTATTCGACCCACTGGATGCTCTTGGGCTGGCCCCAAGCCCAGATCACCTCGGTGGATGCCAACCCAGATCGGATCGAAGAGGCCAGGGGGTACCTGACCCAATCGGGCGGCCTGCCCCAGGTGCGGCTGGTGGCCGCTTGGGCCGAAACCTTCCTGGAGCAACCAGGCGGCCCTTACGATTTGATCTTTCTGGATGCCACAAAAAAGGACTACCCAAATCTTTTGGACCAATGCTATAGCCTACTTGGACCGGGGGGACTGTTGGTAGTGGACAATGTCTTTTACCAAGGCAAGGTCTTGAGTCCACCGGAACTACTGTCGGACAAAGAGTTGGCCCAGGCCCAAGGGATGGACCGTTTTAACCGCAAAGTCGCCGCACACCCCGGTTTGGACAGCTACTTCCTGCCCTTTGGGGACGGCCTCTTGATCGCCCGGAAACTGGCATGACCGTTCCCATCAACCTTCTCAAGCCAGACCAAAAGTACTGGTACGCCCGTTTGATGGTCTCGGCGATTTTGGCCGATGGCGAGATCGACAAGGCGGAGGTGGAGTTTCTCCGCCAAGTGATCGGGGTGGTCAAGGAACCGGGCCAGAAGGTGGCTTTGATGCAGCTGATCGAATCCAAGCAAGCCCCGCCCATTGAAGAACCCCCCACCTCCATTCCCGACCAAATCTTGGCCGCCATTTTTGTGGAATTGATGATGGTCTGCATCGCCGATGCCTCGTTTGACCAAACGGAGAAGAACTTTTTGCTCCAGGTAGCGGGGATGATGCGTTTCACCGAGGCTTACACCAAGTCCCTGTTGGCTTGGCTCGAAGAGGGGCTCAACTGGAAGCGGACCCAGGCCCAACTGCTGCCCCCCGAATCGGGGCTGACCATAGGCCAGATACCGGTGGACCGGTTTACCGATGCTCAGAAATACTGGTATGCCGAACTGATCATCGCCACCATCCTGCTCAACGGCAAGCCCGATGAGTTTGAGATGGAGATGCTCAAGATGATAGTGAATTCGGTGGAAACCAAAGAGGAAAAAATGCGGCTTTTTGGGTTTGTCAAAAACCGACTGGCCCCCCACCTGAGCCCGCCGCCGGACCTGCCCCAGGACGTGTTGCTGCTGGTGTTGCTGAACATCATCCAAGTAGTGACCGCCGATGAGGCGATCAGCTACAAGGAGCAAACCTATCTGGGCCAAGTGGCCGATATCTGCGAAATACCCACCCCCGTCTTCTCCCGCCTGATGGCCTGGGCCAACCAGGGCATCGCCTGGAAAAACAACAAAAACGGCCTCATCACCCGAGTCCGAAGGACGGGGTAGGGGTCATCCAACTTTAATCTTTAAGCTTTCCAACTACATTTCTTTGCGGCAAAAGAACACCTCTTGGGACTTGGGGATGGCTCAAAAGGTCCCCCTCCAAGCACTGTCTTTTCTGAGTCAGCCCCCTACCACCCCAAGTTAAACGAAAGCATGACCATATCGTCGGTTCTACCTGTCTCGTAGAGATTGGTATTACGTTTGATGGGCTTCCCGTTTTTTACATATTCGTCCGTGGTATATTCCGGTTTGACCTGCCGGAAGGAATAGTCATAAACTTGGCCCAGGCCAATGTTCAACCGTTGGTTTTTGTGTATTTTTCCGGGAAAAGACCACAAAACACCGTACCCGGCCGCTGAAACCGGAATCGGCTCGGTACTCCCCAGGCCTAAAGCAAAAAAGGGACCTATTGGACAACGCTTATCTGTAATTCCAAGGCAATCAAAACTTTCAAACCATACAACATGAGTCTCAACCATCCATCTGGGGGCCTGTGGTTTCCTCACTAGGTTGACGATTTTTTCATTGTCCGCATCCACAGCTTCCAATTGTGCCTCAACCGCAGGCTTGCCTTTTCCCCACCCCCCGGGACCGCCTGCAACCGGCATCACCAAGGCTAGGTCAAAATTGGCCAAAAAAGAAGATTCTTCGGTTTTGTTCTGTAGTTTTTCCGCAACCTTAAAGTTCAGGTAGTCCGAATTGTCGCCATTGAGCTCTTTGGTTGTTGCCATCAACAGGTCGGAAAGTAGGGTAACCTTTTCTTCGTCGGTTTTCCCCAGTGTGTCTGGATTTTCTTTGATTGCCTTTGACAGCGACTTTCCTTGGCTGGCTATAAATTCTGGCGTACTTAGGGGAAGTGCTGCAGGAGCAGGTACAATCGCCGATACCGCTGCAGGCGCAACTGCCTGAACTGCTGCCGGAGTACATTCTTGCCCCTTTGGAGTTTCTGCACCAGGGGTTGCGGGGGGTTTTGGGGTTGCAGCTTTGGCCGGTTCCAAGGATAAAAAGGCGAAAATCCATACAAGGCACAACAACTGTTTCATTTTTCCCCTCGCACTCTGCGTCAAATTCACCACCGTTGGAAAGGATTTCCAAACGGTTTGGTGAACAAAGTGAGGGCAGGGTAACAGAAAAACGAGAACTAGGCAAAAAAAGTTATGATTTCAGTAGCAAGAAAAATTGCGGCCAAACCATGAGGCTGACTGGGGGAAAGGGAAAAATTCGGGGTTGGTGTAGAAAAGCCAAAAATCAGAGTTTATTGGTGAACGCTTGGGCAGGGAAAGGAACGGGGAACAGGAACAAACGGCCCAAGGGAAGGGGGAAAATTGGCTAAAGGGGGAGTTATTGAATTTTAGGGCAAACTTTTCGACAACCCAAAAGGGCTATTCTTCCGAATCCGTCGAGTCTTCCTCTTTTTCTTCCGCCGGAAGGTCCGACTGGGTGTGGGGGAGGTTTTCTTTGAGCAGTCGTTCGATCTTGTCGGTGTGGTCGAAGCCTTTGTCGTAAACAAAGTTCAACCTTGGGGTGTTGCGGGTTTTGAGGGTCTGGCCCAACTTGGAGGAGAAAAACCCCGCCGACCGGTTGAGCGCCGCTTCCACTTCGGAAATCTGGTACTTGGAGGCAAAAACGGAGAAGAAAACCGTCCCCGAAGCTCCATCGGGGCTCAGTTTGATGCTGGTCAAGGTCACCCCGGCGAACCGGGGGTCATTGGCTTCTCTGGTGAAGATTTCCGAGAGTTTAACCCGGATCAACTCCTTTTTTCGTTCCTTGGGGATTTTGGCCATTTAGAGGGTGGCGCTGGTTTCGAGCCGTTTGTAACATTCGATCACGTCACCGGCCTTAAACTCTTTGAAGTTCATCAAGCCAATCCCGCATTCAAACCCGGCCGCCACATCCTTGGCGTTTTCCTTGAACCGCCGCAAGCTGGCCAGTTTGCCGTCGTGGATCATGACGTTGTCCCGGATGACCCGAACCGGGCAATCCCTGAAGATCTTGCCTTCGGTGACCTTGGAACCGGCAATCACGCCGACTTTGGGGATGTTAAAGACTTCCAGAATCTCGGCCTTGCCTTGCAGTTCTTCTCGGACGATCGGCTTGAGCAACCCTTCGAGGGCCTTGGTTACGTCTTCGATGGCATCATAGATGACCGAATAAAGCCGAATCTGGACCCCGTCTTCCTGGGCGGTTTGTTTGGCTCCGGCATCGGGACGGATGTTAAAGCCGATCACGATTGCCTTGGAGGCCGAAGCTAGCACTACGTCGGTCCTAGTAATGGCCCCGACGGCGGCATGGATGATCCGCACCGAAACCTCTTCGTTGCCCAACTTGCCCAAGGATTCCGAAATCGCTTCCATCGAGCCGACCACGTCGGTTTTGATGATCAGGTTCAGTTCCTTTTTCTCGCCCCCGACATTGTCAAAGAGGTTTTCCAACCGGACCACGCTGGCCTTGGTTTGGGCAGCATCCTTTTCCTTGTGGCCCCGTGCGGTGGCAATGGCCCGCAGCTGTTTTTCATCGGCACCAACGATAAACTGGTCCCCAGATTTGGGCAGGCCATTGAGACCTACGATCTCCACCGGTACCGAAGGCAGAGCTTCCTTGAGCTTCTTGCCGTGGTCGTCCCACATGGCCCGGACCCTTCCGTACTCGGCACCAACCACATAGTTGTCGCCCACCCGCAGGGTTCCGTTTTGGATCAAAATGGTGGCCACGTTTCCCCGGCCCTTTTCCATCCGAGATTCGATCACCACCCCTTTGGCTTCCCGGGCCGGATTGGCCTTGAGCTCCATCATCTCCGCCTGGAGCTGGATGATCTCCATCAGCTTTTCCAAGCCCTCGCCGGTGTGGGCGCTGACCGGGACCATGGCGGTTTCGCCGCCATATTCTTCGGCCACCAGCTCTTGGCTCATCAACTCTTGTTTGACCTTGTCGGCGTTGGCCCCCGGCTTGTCGATCTTGTTGATCGCCACGATGATCGGCACCTGGGCCGCTTTGGCGTGGTGGATCGCTTCGATGGTCTGGGGCTTGGGGCCGTCATCGGCGGCTACCACCAGGACCACGATGTCGGTGACGTTTGCACCTCGGGCTCGCATGGCGGTAAAGGCTTCGTGACCAGGGGTGTCCAGGAAGGTGATCTGGCCACCGCTGGTTTTGACGTTGTAGGCCCCGATGTGCTGGGTGATCCCGCCTGCTTCCCCTTGGGTGACGTTGGTCTGACGGATCCGGTCGAGCAGGGAGGTTTTCCCGTGGTCAACGTGGCCCATGATGGTCACGACCGGCGGCCTGAAGACCAAGTCTTCCGCCTTGTCTTCCACCTGCTCGATGCTGTCTTCCAAGGTGGTAAACTCGACCTTCAACTCGACCTGATGCTCGGCGGCCACCAGGGCTGCGGTTTCGCCGTCGATCAATTGGGTGATGGTGGCCATCATGCCCAGGTTGATCAGGGTCTTGATGATCTCCGGCGCCCGAACGCCGATCAAGCCTGCCAACTCTCCGACCGAAATCGACTGGCCAACCACCAAATCCTTTTTCCGAGGTTGGAAGGTGTGTTTGACCCTCGCATCCCTTTTAACCCGACTGGGAGGAACAAACTTGGTGAACCGTTTTTTGGGCGGAGGGGTCGGCCGCTCGTCTCGGGCTTCGATGTCGATGTCTTTGATGTTTTTGTGCGCCCCGCCCTTGACTTCGTCGAACCGGTCCCTGGCTTTGACCAGCGCCTTTTTGGGCTTGAGCAGTTCGTCTTCGATCCGTTTGGCTTCTTTTTTACGGGCAATCTCTTTGGCTTCCTTGACTTCGGCGGTTTCCTCCACCACCGGTGCCGTTTTTACCGGCAAGACCGGCTCGGGCAAAACCGGAGCGGCAACGGGAGCAGGGCTGTGGCTGTGGGCTGGGGTTGCTTCCGGTTCGGCCTTTTTGCCTTTGGATTCCACCAAGCCAATCTTGACCTTGGGGGTTTCGCCTTCGGCGGCCAAATGGGGTTGGTGAACCTTGTGGCCCTTTTCCTCCTGCTGCCCTTCCAAGGGAGTGGGCGGTGTGGCAACCGGGGCTTCTACCGGCTCGGGAGCCGGGGGTTCAACTACTGCGGGGGTAGGTTCGGGCTGAGGCTCTTCGTCCGAGTGAGTCCTACGGACCTGGACCCCTTCAACTCCTTCCTCATTTTTCTTGATGGTGATGATCCGGCGGACCTTAGGCCTTCCGGCGGCTTCTGCAGGTTCGACCGCTTCGTGCTTGGGTGCCGAATGGGAACCCGGTTTTTTCAGCTCCGCCTTGATCAGTTTGACCTGAGCGTCATTGAGGGAGCCAAAGCTGCCCTTCACCTCAATTCCGACTTTTGCGGCAATGGCCAACAAGTCCTTGGCTGGGGCTCCCAGCTCTTTGGCCAATTCATAAACTCTGAGGGTCATAAAGCGATCTACCTGTCCGTTTGGTTTCTCGGGCAAAATGCCCCTTCTCTACTGTGCAGCGGTTACATTTCTGGGGCGTTGGAGGCGGGTTCGCTGCCTTCACCGGAGGGGGATTCCGGCCCCTTCTCCGAACCCTCGACATCGTCAAAAGATGCGTTGGTGGTTTCCTGTTTCTTGTGGTACTCCGCTTCGGCCCGAGCCAAAGCGGCGGCCTGAGCCTTGGCTTCCTGCTCCTCGAAGGGGTCGTGGGATTCCCAAGGCCCGATGTTGATCGAAACCCCGGTCAGCTTGCTGGCCAGCCGTACGTTCTGTCCCTGCTTGCCGATGGCCAAAGAGAGTTGGTCGGGCAGGACCTTGATGTCGGCGTTGCGGCCGTTTTCGTCCAAGGTCATCTCCACGATTTCGGCAGGGGCGAGGGCGCTGGCAATGTATTGGGAAAGGTCCTCAGAGTATTCCACCACATCGATCCGCTCACCGCAAAGTTCGCTGACCACCGCTTGGATCCTAGAGCCCCGAACCCCTACGCAGGCACCCACCGGGTCCACGTCCGGGTCGTTGCTTTTGACCGAAACCTTGGCCCGACGGCCCGGCTCGCGGGCGGCACCCATGACATCGATGATCCCGTCAAACACTTCGGGGACTTCCACTTCCATCAGTTTCATCAGGAAATTGGGATGGGTACGGGTCAAGACCAACTGTGGCCCACGGCCTTCGGTCCTGATTTCGAGCAGCAAGGCCCGGATGTTGTCCCCTGGTTGCAGTTTCTCGAAGGGGATCTGCTCCCTCCGTTCCAAACCGGCTTCCACGGTGTGGCCGATCATCACCACCGTGCGGCCCCGCTCGATCCGGGCCACTTGGCCATGGATGATCTCGCCGACCTTTTCCTTGTACTTTTCCAGGATCGATTCCCGTTCTGCTTCGTTGATCTTTTGGAAGATCAACTGCCTTGCGGTTTGGGCGATCACGCTTTGGAATTCCTTGGCATCAATCCCAAATTCCACTTCGTCCCCAGGGGTGGCATCGGGGTCGAGTTTCCTGACCTCTTCAATGTCGATCTGGTTGTAAGGGTCATCCACCGACTCTACCACGGTCTTGAAGTACATCAATTCCACTTCGCCGGTCTTGCGATTTAAGACCGCCTCAATGTTCTTTTGGTTTTTGTACTTCTTGTAGGCCGCACCAACGATAGCGTCTTCAATCGCTTCGATGATGGTGTCCTGGTCCAAGCCACGTTCGTGGCTCAGTTCAACGATGGCTTCAATCAACCCAGAGTTGGACTTCATGGGGCTCCTGCAAAGTGTTCCGAAAAAGCATTAAAACAGCTTGGGCTCTAAATTCAATTTTTTAATGTTGTCCCGCAAGACGGTCAACCGGCCTTCGGGCCCCTCGCTCAACAGGGTAATCGCTTCGGGACTGAAACCCTCCAAGCTGCCGACAAACACGTAACCCCCGTTCTCCAGAGGTTCAATCACCTTGACCTTGATCCGTTCCCCCTGGTGGCGGGCAAAATCCTTGTCCCGTTTGAGCTCCCGAAAAATTCCCGGAGAGCCAACCTCCAAATGGTACTCGAAGGGGAAGGGATCTTCCACATCCAACAGGGCCGAAAGGCGACGAGAGAGGGTCGCACAGTCGTCCACGTTAATCCCTTCGGGCTTATCCACCGAAACCACGAGGGTGCGCCTGTTGCCGTGGGTATGCAGGGCCACTTCGATCAGCTCGAATCCCAACCCCTCTACCAGGGGAATCACCAGGGTTTCGATTTGGACGATTTGTTGTTCGGTCAAAGACATGCTTCAGATTCCTAAACGCCGGGCAGTAAAGCACGACTGAATTGTCGAAGGTAGCACAGCACCCGGTCTTAGGCAACCGCCTTTTTTTTCGGCCAAAGGGGAGGGCGTAAACCTTCTACGGACGGGCAGATTGGGGTTGGGAAGAAGCAGGTGGTAACAACCGGAGTGCAGGGGAGGCTTCCCTGCCCTGCACTTTGGCCGGACCAAACTTTTGGGGAGCGCTCTTAAAGGGGAATCAAAACACAAAGCCGATCGAAAAGACCGCTACATCCGGGAGGTTGGCCAGGGTTTTGACCTTGGAGGCATCCGAATTGGCGGCGTAGTCGGCATCGGTCGTTGCAACCCCGGTGTTGGAGTTGACCTGATGGGTGTCTTTGGTACTGAAGGCCCAATTGGCCACCACCCAAGCCATACCGATCGAAAGCCCGTTTTCCCAGACCCAACGGTTGCCCACCCCTAGGCCGAGCGTGTTGGCCGCCAATTTGCCCGAATAATCGGCCCGGACCGTACCGGCCGAATCGGAGGTGTAGTTGCGGTATTCCAGGCTCAACTGCCGCACCCGGGCCGAAAGTTCCAGGTGTTTGAGCAGGATGTACCTACCCCAAAGGGAGGATTCGCTGGATTTGTACTGGATCCCGGCTCGGTGGAAATCATCCAACGCCCGACCGGAGGAAACTCCGATCACCAAGTCGGGCTGCAGCAGGTATCCGACCTCGAAGGGTCGGTTGTAGCTGTCCAGACTGAACAGACTAAAGGGGCTATAGCCAACGTAAATGGACTTGTCTTTTTGCAGCTCAACCACATCGCTCGCCTGGGCAACCAGAGGGGTCAAACCGGTTACTGCCGCAACCATAAAAAGCCAGAGCCATCGGTTTTTCATCCAGTATTCCTGTGGTTGTGATGGATTAGTCCCCTCGCAGCTTTCTAGCCAAAGCCGCAAGATCGCTTTTAAAGTCTCCGGTAGCCCCTGGGGTTGGGGCTGGTGCCTTGGGACCAGGGCGACCGGAGCGAGGCGAACTGTCTTTTGTTTTTGCCGAAAGGGCAATCCTTTTCCGCTCCGCTTCCACGGCAAGCACCCGCACCTTCAAGACCTGTCCTACGGAACAAACCTCTGAAGGGTCCTTGATGAAATGGTCGGAAAGTTCGGACAGGTGAATCAACCCGTCTTGGTGGACCCCAATGTCCACAAAGGCCCCGAATTTGGTCAGGTTGGTCACCGTTCCTTCCAATTCCATTCCCGGTTTGAGATCTTCCAAGCCTTGTACCTCATCTTGGAGCTTGGCGGCAACAAATTCCTTACGAGGGTCCCGCCCAGGCTTGAGCAGCTCTACCATGATATCCTTGAGAGTCAGGAGCCCAACCTGTTCATTTTGGTAGGCCTTGAGATCCAACTTTCCCAACGAAGCTTGGTTGCCGATCAGCCCTTCGACCTTCAGCCCTAGGTCGGTGGCCATTTTGCGGACCAAAGGATAGTTCTCCGGGTGCACTGCAGAGCGGTCCAGCGGCTCCTTGCCGCCGGAGATACGTAAAAAACCCGCCGCCTGTTCAAAGGTTTTGGGGCCAAAACGTGGGACCTTTTTGAGGTCCTCCCGAGAGGCAAACCCGCCCAACTGGTCCCTTGTCGAGACGATCGCCTTGGCCAGATTGGCATTGAGCCCCGAAACGTAAGAGAGCAACGGAGCCGAAGCGGTGTTGAGGTTGACCCCCACATGGTTCACACAAGATTCCACCGTTTCGTCCAACCGCTTTTTGAGCAGCCTTTGGTTGACATCATGTTGGTACTGGCCTACCCCGATGGACTTGGGGTCGATCTTGACCAGTTCCGCCAAGGGGTCTTGGAACCTCCTGGCGATGGAAATGGCCCCTCGCACCGTCACGTCCAGCTCGGGGAACTCTTCCCGGGCGATGTCGGAAGCCGAATAGATGGAGGCCCCGGATTCGCTGACGATCAAAGGGGTAACCCGGTCCTGGTAGCCGCTGTCCTTGAGGAAGGCTCGCAAAAAGCCGAACACCTCCCGGCTGGCGGTGCCGTTGCCCAGGCAAATCACCTGCACCCCGTGCCGTTCGATCTGGGTTTTGATCGTTTGGCGGCTCTCGGCGACCCGGTTTTGGGGCTCCACCGGAAACATCGCTCCATGTTCCAGCAGTTTCCCGTTGCCGTCGAGGACCACCCACTTGGTCCCGGTGCGAAAGCCTGGGTCCAGGCCCATCACCACCTTGGCCCCGCCCAAAGGGGCCAAAAGGAGGTCTCGCATGTTTTGGCCAAACACCTGGATCGATTCTTCGTCGGACTTGGTTTTTAGCTCCATCCGCAATTCCACCTCCACCGTGGAACTCAACAGCCGGTCCCAGGCATCCTGGACCGCCATCTCCATCTGGGCTCGGTTGCAACCTGGGTTTACCCACAGCCGTTGCAACTGGTCCAAAACCTCTTGGGTAGGTAGGTTGAGCTTGACCCGCAGCACCTTTTCCTCTTCCCCCCGGCGGATGGCCAAAAACCGGTGGGCCGGGATCTTTTTGAGCGGCTCCTTGAAGGCATAATAGTCGGTGAACTTGGTTTTTTCCTTTTCAAATTCCGGCTTCACTTCCGTTTCGATCTCCCCCAGCGCCCGGCAGAGCCGTCGCAGGTCTTCCTTGGGTCTGGGGTCTTCAGCGATTCGCTCGGCCAGGATGTCTCTGGCTCCCTTGAGGATTTTTAAGGAGTCCCGCTCTGTCCCTTCGGGAGGTACATAAGCGGCAATCCAACCTTCCAGGTCCCCACCGGTGACCATCAACTCCGCCAAAGGCTCCAAGCCCAACTCCTTGGCAATGGTCGCACGGGTGCGCCGTTTGGGCTTGAAGGGCAGGTAGAGGTCTTCAAGCACTTGCTTGGTAGGGGCGCTAAGGATCTGGGCCTTCAAGGGGTCGGTCAGCTTGCCCTGCTCCAAAATGCTGGCCAGGACCGTGTCCTTGCGCTCCTTGAGCTCGGTCAGGTATTCCAGCCGCTCCTGGACATCCCGGATCTGGACCTCGTCCAGCCCCCCGGTTCGCTCCTTGCGGTACCGGGCGATGAAGGGGACGGTCGCCCCCTCGGCAAACAGTTCGGCCAAGGCGGCCACCTGAGCGGGGGCCAAAGAAAGTTCACGGGCGAGGGTCTGGATCATCGGTCTGGGTTCGGGAGAGAGAGGACCACCAGCAGGCTAAGGCCGGCGGAAAAATTGTCGTTTTTAGGGCTCCCCCAAGGCAATCTGCACCTTGGGGGAGTTTTGTCGTAACCTTAGGGTACCGGCTCCTTGAGCAGCGAATTGACCACCTTTTTTAAGTTGGCCAGATCGGCACCCACCACCTTGACCGAGTCCTGGAGCACCAAGGTGGGGGTGGATTCAACCCCTTTTTCCTTGGCAAAGGCCACCCCGGCGTTCATTTGACCCACGATCTTGGGATCGTCCATCATTGTTTCAAATTCGGCAGTCAGGCCGGTCAGCTTGGCGACAAACTGGAGCTTGTCCCGGCTGAACATGGATTTCCCCAACCCTTTGGTATGGATGAAGTCAAAGATCATGGTTTTGACCTCTTCTTCCTTTTGTGGCCCCTTGGTCCGGGCGATGTAGAGCAATCGGCCCGGATCGGCGCTGCCCCAATCATTGGGCACCGAGATCACCTGCACCTTGCCCTTGAAGGCCGCCAAGAAGGCGGGCATCTCCTTGTGCAGGTCGTAGCAATGGGGGCAGCCAAAATAAAAGACCTCGTGGATCACCACCTTGTCTAGGCTGTGGGCCTTGGGGGCCACCATCGGCGGGACCACTTCGTAATTGCCTTCCAGCCCTTGGGCCAACAACCCGGAACCGGAAAACAGCAACAACAGGGAGATCAAGGCCAACGCCTTTTGTGCAACCAATTTCATAGGATCACCTCAATGTTTGATCTTGGGATAGGCGGTCTCAAAAGAAAACCGTGGGTCATGGCTGCCGTAGTGGCACCCTTTGCAAACCAGTTGGGTGACCGGCTTGCGGTTCTTTTTGTATTCCAAATCCTTTTCATGGCCCTCGGGGGCCAAGCCGTGGCAATTCTCACAACCCAAATGGACCAGATTGGGGGTCAATTCGGTGGAAAGGAACCCGCCCTTGTTGTACCCCTGGGTGTGGCAGACGATACAATCCGGGTCGTGGGCCCTTCCCGCTTTTTCTAAGGAATCAAAGGCATGGGCGTGTTTGCTCTGCTCAAACGCCTCTCCTTGCGCCTGGTGGCAATTTACACAGTAGCCGGTCCCCTTGTAAACTCTTTTGTCCCCCAGCTTGGCTTGACTGGCCAGGGAACTCAAAAAAAGGGTCTCCACCTTTTTGTCGTACTGGGCAAAGTCCTTGGCCCAGGTCGGGTCCAAGGGGGTTTGGGGTCCCAACCAGGCGACCCTGCCCGCTCCTTGGCTTTCGGGGTTCAGCTCCAGCACCCCTTGGCCTTGCAGGGGAGGGCTAAAAAACTTCTGTTGGGCCAGCTCGAATTCCAACTGTTGGGTTTCCTCGCTTTTGGCCTGGTTGGCAGGCAGGATCACCTCAAACAGCCCGGAGCCCTGGATCAACTCCAATTCCTTGGGATTGCCCCGGAACAGCAAGACCCCTCTCCATTCCTTGGACCGCAAGGTCTTCGCTCGGGCCAAAAAGGCCCCCACCCCCTCCAACAAATCGGTTTTGTGGACCCCTAGGCTCAAAAGCTCCGGGGAAAGAAACCCAAAAAATTGCCAGCCCTCCTTGTGCTTGATTCGCTCGGTATAGGCCAGCTCCCCTTGGTGGTTGGTTAGCAAAAAGGGCAACCGCCGTTTGGCGATGCCTCGTTTGCCCATGGCAAACTCCCTGGGGCCGGGTAGCATGGCGAACAAGCGGTGCTGCCGGTAGAGCTTGTAAAACAGGTCGTTTTTCAGTTCCCCCTGGTCGGTCGGCTCGACCGCAAAGTTGCCCAGGTCCAGCCAAAGCCAGCCTTTGGGGCCTTTGGTCTTAAAATAACTGCTCAACCGTTCGATCCCGCCCCGTTCCCCCGCTTTGGAGCAACCGCAGGGCCGAATCTCCCCTTGGAACTCGCCAGTGACCAAAAATTCCACCCCCCAAGCCGGAGGGGCCAAGTACAGGAGGCTAAGGAGCAGCAACCAAGGTTTCATAGGTCAGGTCCGTTTTGACTTTCAGGTAAGTACAGGTTTCAAGCCACCCCGGCACCACCAGCCCCAAGGTTTGCCCCACCTGGGTTTCGATCGGTTGGGGGGGGTGAAAATGGCCGACCAACAACAGTTTGGGGCTGGTGGTTTGGGCAATGTTTTCCACAAACCTCTGCCACTGGGCTTGGGGAAAGCTCATCTTAAAGCCCAGGTTGGTTTGTTGCAACTTCGCTTCCAACCGGAACATGATCGACTGGGCCAGTGGTTTGGGCATCAGGGCAAAGGGCAGGCGCAGCCACCTTCCCCGCATCCAGCCCCGCCAACGGAGGTAGGCTTGGTCGGTTTGGTTGACCAGATCGCCGTGGTGGGCCAGGACCAGCCCGGCAGCGGTTTCCAAAGTATCGAAGTCCAGGGCGATGACCGCAAAGGGCAGGCCTTGGTAGGGTGGGTCGGCAGGGCCAATTTCCTTAAAAAAAGCGTCTCGGTTGCCCACCACCAAACGGGACACCCCTCCCGCCTCCCGAAAGGCCCACAAGGCGGCGACCAACCGGTCCACCGGCGGGGTGCGGAACTTTTTGGGACCCGCCCAGATGTGAAACAGGTCCCCTAAAAACCAAAGCCCCTGGGTCTTGGGGTCCAGGCTCTCCACCAACCCCAACAGCCGCTCCAGCCCCCGTGGCTTGGCCCCAAGGTGTGCATCTGCAATGACGATCCATTCCCGGTCAACCATGAGGCGAGGCTCCTTCCTTGATTTGGGCTTGCCCCCCATTTACTAAAGCCTTCCGGGATTCTTGGCAAGACCTAGCCCCCTCCAGGCCGCCCACCGCTCTGCGCTCGGGAGCTCACTCCGAGGGAGGGGGCTCGGTTTTTCTTAAGTCTCTTCAAGGAGAACCACAAAAATCCCCCTGCTGTCCTTGACAGTTTGGGGTGGTTGGCATAACAATTCGGGTTCTTATGGCGGCGAAGTAGCTCAGTTGGTTAGAGCGTGCGACTCATAATCGCAAGGTCGGGAGTTTTCAAATCTCCCCTTCGCTACCACCCCCCCCTTTGGTTGCCGCTGCCTTCCCGTTTTTTTGGGGTCAGACTTTTGGGCCTCGTTGTTTTCCGGTTAGCCTAACCCCCACGCTTGTAATCCTAGACCCCGGCGTAATACCACTGGAAGTCTTTTTCCTGCCGCAGTTGCTCTTCTTCTTTCCGAACCATAACGACCCAACGGCGCTCCAAGTCGTTCAGTTCCTCTGGTCTGCCCTGCTCCTGGTACAAGGCGCAGAGGGTTTGGTAGATGGTGCGGTTGGCTTTGAGGGCCAAGGCCTTTTCCATCACCTGAGCCGCCTTTTGTCCTTGGTGGTGTTTGAGGTAGGCCATGCCGGTTTTTAAAAGCTCGTTTTGTTTTTCCGTCGCCTTTTGTCGCTGGTCCATCATCACCATGATCATCCGTTCCTTGGCGACCTGCTGTGCCCGTAACGGCATTTTAAGCCGCAAAAAACCTTCTTCCATTCGCTTGAGCAGGACCGGATTCTTGGCGATGCTTGCGGCCTGCAAATAAATCTTCATCGCCCCCTTGTATTTTTTTTCCTCCTCCAGCTTGGCTCCTGCCTCAAGAAACTTTTCGCTCAATTCGGTCAGTTTGTCCTTGGCGTACTGGTTGGCAGGTTCTAGGCGCAACAGCTCCTTGAGAGCGTAGGCCGCTTGGGTCAGGTTTTCCTTGTCGAAGTACAATTTGGCGATCCTGGCCCAGACCACCGGATCGTCCTTTTCCAGGACGATTTGATTGTAAAGCTTGAGGGCCAAGGATTGTTTTTCCGGGTCTTCATAGGCCCGGTCCGCCTCGGCGACGAAGTCGGGAAAATGGAAGTGGCCATTGCTGCATTCAAGCAAACTGGCGGCAATCAAAAGGAACAAAGCCCCAGAGTAACTGTGCCCCGCTTTGGCATGCATCACCCCCAGGTTGGCGTTGGAATACCGGTCCTTGGGGTCCTGGTGCAGACAGTCGTTGAGCGCCTCTAGTCCGGCATCCAAACCTTTGGCTTGGTACTGGGCCAACCCTTCTAACATTTTTAGGTAAGGCAGCGGTGCCGCCTCTTGGATCAAACGGTCAAAACAATTTATGGCCAAAGGACCTTGCTCCGCATCCAGTGCTACTAAGCCTAAATCGTACCTCCGTTTTTGCCGGAACAACGGACTCGCTCGCTCGGGGTTTTGGTCGTCCAGGCCCACTTCTTTTTGTACCTCCGCCAAAATTTCCAGTTTTGTGGGAATACAGTCTGACTGCTGGAGCATTTCGGTCTCCCTGGTGTAACCGTGGACCTTCAAGGCATCCATCTTTTGTTCGGCCAATTCCTGCAATTGGACCAGTTCCTTGAGTCGCGCCTCCTTGGCGGCCTGTTTGGTTTGCTGGAGTTGGGCGGAAAGTTGTTTCACCAGTTCAGGGTCGGTCAAAGTAGGGGGGAAGTGCAGGGTTTCTTCGGGCAGCCATTTTTTGATTAACAAGGGAATGGCAGAGTCGTACAGCTCCAACTTTGCGGTGGTCGCCGCCATGTTGTATAGACTCAGCTTGTAAAGGGGCTTGGCTTTGATGCCCACGGCATAAAGCTTTTTGGCCAACCCCAGATTTTCCTGCTTCCGGGCCAGATTGCCCAGGAGGTTGGTCAAGGGGGGCTCTGGCCGATCAAGCTTGAGCAACATCAAACCGGTGGTCAGGAGAGCCGAATCGGAGCCGGTAGTCCGCAGTTGGGCAAACAGCTCCTTGATGAAGGTTGCGGTTTCCTCCGAGGATATCTCGGCCGCCTTGGACCAATTGAGCAGAGCGCTGGAGTCGTGACCGGTCAAGGCCAGTTGTTTGCCGTTGAGCAGAAGTTGCCCCAGTTGCTCTCCCCCTTGGGGCAAGCTGGGTAAGTGGAGGTCCTTGAGGACGTTGGCAAAAGAAATCATGGCAGTTCCCGGTAAGAGTAATTCCCTAGGGGCAACCCTACCACAACTTCCAACGGCTTCGCAAGGAAGGCTTTGAGAGGAGGCGGCAAGCTCGGAGTTTTTTGATCCGGCGAGTTGGGGCCACTCCAAGGAAACCATGTAAATATTAGGATAAAATATTCATTGGCAGCCCCAAGTTTCCTTGTTATCCTGTTCCCGAACCCTTTGGAGTTGGGAGAAAGATGAACCTCACCGCCGTTTTGCTGCTCTGCCCCCCGGAGCGGTTGGAGGACCTGGAATCCTCGGTCGCCGCCCTTCCTTGGGCGCAAATCCATTCCCGTGACCCGGTGGGCAAGGCCCTGGTGGTCCTTGAAGGGGAAAGTTCGGCCCAGGACCAGGAACGGTTCGGCCAACTTGCTGCCCTCACTTTTGTCAGCAGTGCCCAGATGATTGAATATTGGGTTGATTTGCCCGACCCGGACCGCCCTTTGCAACCTACCTTGATGGGAGAAACCAGATGAACCGTAGAGACCTGCTCAAAAGTTCCCTGGCCGCATCGGCGGCGGCAGTGGTGGGGATGAAGCTGCCCCTGCCCCTGGAGGCGGCCCAGGCCTTGGACCCACAAAAAGATTGGGCTTGGGACCGGTCCGCCTGCCGGTTTTGCGGCACCGGCTGCACCCTTTTGGTAGGGACTCAAGGCGGCAAGATCAAGGGCATCAAGGGGGACCCAACCGCCCCGGTGAACCGTGGCCTTGCCTGCATCAAAGGTTATTACAACGCCAAAATTCTCTATGGGGAAGACCGGCTGACCGAGCCTTTGATGCGCCAAAAAGGCGGTGCCTACCACCCCCAAGGGGAGCTGAGCCCGGTCACTTGGGATGCCGCCTTTGACGAGATGGCCAAGCAGTTCAAAAAACAGCTCCAGGAAAAAGGCCCCGCCGGGGTGGCGGTGTTCGGCTCCGGCCAGTACAGCATCGATGAGGGTTATGCGACGGTCAAACTGATGAAGGCCGGATTCCGGTCCAACAACATCGACCCCAACGCAAGGCATTGCATGGCCTCCGCCGTGGCGGCCTTCATGCAGGTGTTTGGCATCGATGAACCGGCCGGTTGTTACGATGACATCGAAGAGACCGACACCATGGTCCTCTGGGGGGCCAACATGGCCGAGATGCACCCGATCCTCTGGACCCGGGTGGCCAACCGCCGCCTGACCGGCGGGAAAAAGGTGAAGATCGTCAACCTTTCGACCTACAAAAACCGGTGCAGCGACATCGCCGATCTGGAAATCATCTTTAAGCCCAACACCGACTTGGCCCTGTTCAACTATCTGGCCAGGGAAGTGATCCAAAAAAACCAGCTCGACAAAAAGTTCCTGGAAGACCACTGCGTCTTCGCCACCGGTCCGGTGGGGATCGGCTACGGCCTGCCGGACAACGACCCCAGGGAAAAATCGGTGGCCCTGTCCCAGGCCGAAGCGATTGGCCTGGGCCTGGGGCCACAAGGGGCGGGAACCCAACTGGAACAAACCGACCGAGCCAATCCGGGCAAACATTGGTTGATCGGTTTCGAGGACTTCAAAAAAGGACTGGAGCCCTACGACCTGGACTATGTGGCGAACTTGGCCAAAGGGGACCCGGACGAAAGCCTGGAAAGCTTCAAAAAGAAGCTGCAACAGCTGGCCGCCCTCTACGGTGAAAAGGGCCGCAAGGTGGTGTCCTTCTGGACTATGGGCATGAACCAGCATGTCCGGGGCTCTTGGGTCAACGAACAGGCTTACATGCTCCACCTGCTCTTGGGCAAACAGGCCAATCCGGGCAACGGGGCCTTTTCCCTGACCGGCCAGCCTTCGGCCTGCGGTACTGCCAGGGAGGTGGGGACCTTCTCCCACCGGCTGCCGGCGGACATGGTGGTGGACAACCCGGAGCACCGCAAGGTGACCGAAGGCCTGTGGGCCTTACCGGCGGGGACGCTCAACCCCAAGCCGGGGGCCCATGCGGTCAAGATCATGCGGGACTTGGATGCCGGGAAGATCGGGTTTTTCTGGTCCCAGGTGGCCAACCCCTTCCAGGACTACCCCAATCTGAACCAATGGATCGGTGCCGCCCAAAAGAACAATTTTATTGTGATCTCCGATGCCTACCCCACGGTCAGCACCAAGGTGGCGGACTTGGTCCTGCCCAGTGCGATGATCTTTGAAAAATGGGGGGCCTATGGCAACGCCGAGCGACGGACCCAACATTGGCGGCAGTTGGTTGACCCGCCGGGCCAAGCCAAGGGGGACACTTGGCAGGTCTTGGAATTCGCCAAACGGTTCACCTTGGCCGAGGTTTGGGACGAAACCAAACTGGCCGGAGTCGAGGGGGACAAGTTGCCCAGCGTCTTGGGGGCTGCGGCCCAGTTGGGTTACAAACCCACCGAAAGCCTCTTTGAGGTGTTGTTCCAAAAACCGGGCCAGGCCTTCCCTTGGGACCCCAAAAGCCCCTTGGCCGCAGGCAAAAAAAACCACATCGCCGAAGAACAAGGGTATTTTGTCCAGCAGGCCCTGTGGGAGGAATACCGGAAGTTCGGGCTGGGCCACGGACACGATCTGGCCCCTTACGCTGCCTATTTTGAGGTCGCCGGGCTCCGTTGGCCGGTGGTCGAGGGCAAGGAGACCCGGTGGCGGTTCCTCAAGGGCTCGGACCCCTACGCCGCCCATAGCTCCAAGAACTACAACTTTTACGGCGGGGCCATGAAATCCCTCCCCCAAGGAGACCTCAAGGGACCCAAAGGGCCGGACAAGGTTGATCTGTTCAGTAAAAAGGACAGCCACGGCCATATCCTAGACGGCAAGGCGAAGATTTTTTTTCGCCCCTACTCGGACCCACCGGAAATGCCGGACCAAGAATATGACCTTTGGCTTTGTACAGGCCGGGTGATCGAACATTGGCATTCGGGCACCATGACCCGGAGGGTTCCCGAACTTTACCAAGCGGTGCCCAACGCCGAAATCTTCATGCACCCCAAAGACGCAAGTGACCGAGGGTTGGCCAACGGGGACTTGGTCAGCCTGAGTTCAAGGAGAGGTGCAGTGCAAGCCCGGATCCAGGTGAGCGGCAGAAACCAGATGCCCAGGGGCAGCGTCTTTGTCCCTTGGTTTGACGAACATGTCTTGGTCAACAAGTTGACCTTGGACCAAACCTGTCCGATTTCCAAACAAACGGACTACAAAAAATGTGCGGTCAAGGTCGCCAAACTCGGCAAGGGGGCATGATGAGAACCAAAACTTGGTTGGCCTTGGGGCTTTGTCTGGGTTTGGCTACGGTGGCCTTGGGGGCAAGCCCCGATTGCGACCAGAAGCGGTCGCTTCGTAAGGAGTGTCTGGAGGCCATGAGCCCCACCTTGCCGGCTCCGGTTTTCCCCGAAGCCGCTCCGGGGACGGGGGTGCTGTTGCCCCGGTCCTACGCCGGGGCTCCACCCCAGATTCCCCATTCCATCTTGGAAATGCCGGTGGACCTGGAAACCAACACCTGTCTGGCCTGCCACTTGGTGGGCGGGGAGGGGATGCCCGGAGTACCGCCCAGCCACCGTCAGGTCCCCAAAGTGGTGATCGACCCCAAGGCAAAATCGGGGCAGATTACCCAGATCAAGGGATTTTCGGAAGTCAAGGTCGGGGAGATCAACAGCACCAGGTATGTCTGTCTGAGTTGCCATGTCCCCCAGGCGGAGAACCTCAAACCTTTGGTGCCCAATCTTTTTTAAAGGGTGATAGAGACAGGCGGGGATTGGGCCAAGCGGGGCCCTCCCTGTCTAAATCCACTTCCTTCGCTTGAAGTAGCCCAGCAGTCCGACCACCAAAAGCCCCATGAACCCCATGACATAATAATAACCGTTTTGGGTCCGCAGTTCGGGCATGTTGTCAAAGTTCATCCCATAAACTCCCACGATAAAGGTCAAGGGAATGAACACCGAGCCCATCATGGTCAAAAACTTCATCACCTCGTTCATCCTGGCGGTGGAAAGGGCGAGGTACTGGGCCTGGAGGTTGAACAACATCTCCTTTTGCAGGTCCAGGGCTTCAACCACTTCCATGACATGGTCGTGCAGGTCCCGGAAAAAGGGTTCGGTTTTACGGTTGATCAGGGGGCTTTCCTGGTGGATGAACCGGGCTACGATTTCAAGCATTGGCCTAGTGTAGCGGCTGACCTCAAAAACCTCTTTCTTCAAAAAGTGGATCTCCAAGAGTGCTTCTGCGTCCGCACCAGCGAACAGGTCTTCGTCCAGCTCCAGGATCCGGGTCTCCAGCCATTCCAGTAGGATATAAAACCGGTCGATCAAAAGGTCCAACACCACAAAGGCCAGATAACTTCCCCCCAAGGTTTGGATGCGGTTGCCGGTCACCTTCAGGCGGTTTCGGATGGGGCCAAAATAATCCACCTTCCGTTCCTGGAACACCAACACAAAATTAGGCCCCAACACCAAACTGACGTTCTCGGGCTCCAGCCCCTCTTCATCGTTGAGCAGGTGAAACAGGCGGATCACACAAAAGATGCAGTCGTCATAAGAATCGATTTTGGGCCGCTGCTCGCTGTTGAGGATGTCTTCGATGATCAAGGGGTGCAGGTTAAAAAACTTGCTCAACCCTTCAATCTCGGCGGCGTTGTGGATCCCTTGGACGGTGATCCAGTTGGTCTGGGCGGGGTCAAAAAACGCTTGCACCTCCTCGTAGGAGGCACATTCCTGTTCGACCACGGCGGCGGTGCCTTCGTACTTGATGCAAGAATAGGCAAACTCCACCTGCGGCGGTTCCCCGATGTAAACCGGGGTGCCCGGCGGCAGGCCAAGTTTTTGGGTGATCTTTTGCGCCATAGGGCTCCAAGGAACAAGGGGACAAGGCCCACGGGGTTTGCCTTTTGGGTAACCCGCTCCGGTCCGAACGTCCTACCAGGGAGGTTTGGTTTCAGTAAAACCTTTGGTCCTGGCAACGATTTTCCGGGCCTTGGGGCGACAAACTCCCCCGGTTTCAGACCCGGCTTTGGTGCAAGGTAATGCAGGGTCAATGCCTTTGGCCGACAAAAGGACGGGGGTGGCAAAGAAATTCAAAGAGCTTGGCAAAACTGCGGGAAGTCGCCGGAAGGAAACGGGGAAAAGCAGGGGGAACCCCCCAAACCGGTTGAGGTTTGGGGGAACAAAGGATTAGTGTTTGGCGGGGTAAGGTTTTTTCCCGGCCCGGTGGAAATTGCCCGGTTTAAAGGGCCTTCTGCCACCACTGCCACCACCGCTGCCGGGGCGGGCAGGGCCTTGGCTGCGTTTTTCCAGCCGCTCAATCTCCACCGGCCTCATGCCGATTTGGTCGGGGCCGGAGACCAGGGTTTTTTCCATGATCATCGACAAAAGCTTGGTCGCCAAGGCCTTCAACTCGATTTCCTGCTCCATCCGGGCCAAAACCCGCTGGGCCCCGGCGGTCACCTTGCTTTCCAGGATCGATTGGACCAGCCTTTGGTCCTGCAAGGTTTCCACGTCTTTGATCGAAGGCACTTGGTCCACCACCATCGGGGCACCGGTAACCTCTTGGATCCGTTTGATGCTGCGGAATTCAAAGGGGCTGACCAAGGTGATGGCAACCCCTTTTTTCCCCGCCCGCCCGGTCCGGCCAATCCGGTGGACGTAAGATTCTGCGTCAAAAGGCATGTGGTAGTTGATCACGTGGCTGACCCCGGTCACGTCGAGCCCTCGAGCGGCAACGTCGGTGGCCACCAGGATTTCGACTTCCGCATTTTTGAAGGCACCGATCGAACGTTCCCTGGACTTCTGGTCCATATCCCCGTGCAGCGCACGGGCAACGTAACCCAAAGAGATCAATTCGTTGGACAGTGCCTCGGTTTCCCGTTTGGTCCGGCAGAAAATAATGGTCCGGTCTGGACCTTCGGATTCGAGGAGCCTGACGGTGGCATCGGTCCGTTCATGTTCGGCGATGACGTAATACCTTTGCTCAATGTCCACGCCGGTGGTGGCCCCGCTGGTGATTTTGAGGTGTACCGGTTGGTTGAGGATCTTTTCACCCAGCCTGGAAATCGCCTTGGGCATGGTGGCAGAGAACAACAGGGTCTGCCGTTTTTTGGGCAAAAACTCAAAGATTGCTTCGATGTCTTCCAAAAACCCCATGTCCAACATTTCGTCCGCTTCGTCCAAGACCACGACCTTGGGGGCAAAGCCCTTGAGCCTTCCCGAGCGCAGGTGGTCCAGCAAACGGCCAGGGGTGGCCACCAAGACCTGGGCCCCTTTGTTGACCAAGTCCACTTGCCTGGTGATCGATTGACCGCCATAAACCGCCACGGTCTTGACCCCGGCATATTTGCCCAACCGAAAGAGTTCGGTGCTGACCTGGGAAGCCAATTCCCGAGTTGGCGTGACCACCAAAACCTCAACCCCGCCGTTTTGGGTGATTTGGCTCATCACCGGCAGGCCAAAGGCGGCAGTTTTTCCGGTCCCGGTTTGGGCCTGGGCGATCATGTCTTTTCCGGCCAAGACGAAGGGAATCGCCTGTTCCTGGATGGGGCTGGGCTTTTTGAAGCCCGCTTCCTTCAGTCCGCGGACGATGTCCGCAGAAAGTCCAAAGGACTCGAATTCACAGGCAATGGTTTCTTCGGCCGGGACGGGTTGCTGGTCTGGATGGGTCATGCTGGTTTCTTGGGGCTATGGGGTTTGGTCCCAAAAGGTCCTAAAGAGGGAATCTAGACGGAGGTAAACCGGGTGCAATCAAAAGGGCACAGGACTTCTTGTGGGTCTAAGAAGAATCCTTGTTTCCACGGCCTTGGTCAAGGGTTTTTCTTGGTCCCCCGGCCAAAGGGACTGCCAAAACCCTTGCTTTTTATGTAGGGAAGGCGGTCCGGGGGAAGAATTCAGGGGTACCGGAACCGGCCCCCTGTGGGGGCGGGCGAAAAAATGAAACATTCTTCACTTGTAGCCAACTGCGAGTTGGGGGTAAGAAGGACAAAAACCCCATTTATACCATTGTAGCTTATGACTCCTTTGCGTCCGGTTCGGTCCCTTGGTTTGCTCCTCCTGCTCGGCTTTTTGGTGGCCGGTTGCAAAGAGGGGATCACCTCCCACAACATCACCCTCAAGGGGGTGGAACATGGGAAAAAGCTCTACCACGGTGCCAAAAACTGTACCGCCTGCCACGGAATCGCCCTGCAAGGGAACGGTTGGATCCCCAGTTGCTACAACTGCCACAACGTCTTGTGGAACAAGGACAGCCACCAAAGCAACCGGGGTGGAGTCATGCACCTCTCGGGGCAGCCTGCCCGTTTGGTTTGCGCCGAATGCCACGGCGGCAAACTGGAAGGCAGCCTCAGTCGGCCCTCCTGTACCAAGTGCCATGCCGACAACTGGACGGAGTACGAAAACTCCCACAGCTTCAGCCGCAACGGGGTCAAACACGGCACCAAGCTTTACCAGCCTGCGGCCAATTGCGCCAGCTGCCACGGCTCGGACCTCAAGGGCCAAAACAACCGGCCCAGCTGCTACAGCTGCCACGGGGCAAAGTGGGAACAATTCTCCACCACCCACACCTTGGACAAAGGCGGCAAGCTGCACCAAACCAACCTCTTTACCCCCAGTGGCCGGTGTACCATCTGCCACGGCTCGGACCTGAAGGGCTCGGAAGTCGCACCTAGCTGCTACTCTTGCCATGACAACAAGTGGGGGTCATTCTCCGACATCCATACCAAAGCCCGTGGGGGCTACCAACATGGGACCAAAATGTATGCTCCCACCAGCAACTGCGCCAGCTGTCACGGCTCCGACTTGCGGGGCAGCGGCAACCAGCCGAGCTGTTACAAGTGCCACGACTCCCTCTGGACCAAGAGTACCCATGGCCGGAGCCGCCACGGTGCCGCCCATGCTTCCGGTTCACCGGCGGAATACTGCATCAACTGCCACGGTACCGACTTCAGGGGCGGCACTCCCCCCGAAGCACCGACCCGGACGGCAAACTCCTGTTACCAGTGCCACAACGGTCCTTACGCCGGAGACTAGCCGAGAGCTGGAATCCAAGCCCCCCCCCAAAAAAAAACGGGGGTTTGGGGACCGATCCTTTTCCATTGTGGCCTAGTGTTTCCCCGACCAGCCGCCGGGTTGTCCCTTGCCCTTTGGTTTCCTACCCCCACCCCTCAACCAAACTGGGCCGACCGGTAGGACAGGCTGCCGAACTGGAAGCCGGTCAAAGGAAAGGTGACCCGCTCTCCCCACCCGGCCCCGGCGGCAAAAAACAGTGGCAGGAAATGTTCGACCGTAGGGTGATTTTTTCGGGCCAAGGGGGCTTTGGCCTCCCAATCCAGTAGCGCTTCCAGCTGCCAGTTTTCCAACCGCTCGGCGACCCAACGGTCAAACTCCGCTGCCCAAGGTTCAGGCTGGTCCGGGTTGGACCAGTCCAGCTCCCCAAGGTTGTGGGTCATCGAACCGCTGCCGACCAGCAAAACCCCTTCTTCCCGCAAGGGGGCCAGCCGCTGGCCCAACCCAAACAGGTCCCTTGGGGTAGCGTTCCGGGGCAAGGAAAGTTGCAACACCGGAATCTCGGCCTTTGGCCAGAGGTGGTACAAGGGCACCCAGACCCCGTGGTCCAGCCCCCGGCCTTCGACCACCGGCAGCGGCCCTCCGGCCAGTCCGCCGATCCGGGCCACCCACTCCCCTGCCCCTGGAGCCGGGTATTGGAGTTGGTACAATTCCCTTGGGAAGCCATAAAAATCGTACACCAAGGCTTCGTGTGCTTTGGTTTCCCCCAGGCTCAACTGCGGGCTGTACCAATGGGCCGAAAGCACCAGGATGGCCTTGGGGTGGCCCAAGGTTTGCCCCCAGGCCCCAAACAGACCCTGCATCTTGGGGTCGGTCAGCCATAAGGGGGCACCGTGGGTGACAAACAGAGAAGGCAGTTTTGGTTTCACGATTCTCCCCAGTCTTAAGGATTGGTTCTGGCTCCAAGGTACTCCAAGGCGGGTTTGGTTTGCCAGGGGACAAATCCGCATTGGCTTGTTTCGTTCCCGGAACAATGCAGAGGGGTTGGTTTAGACCTGGGGAAAATCGGGGATCGCCAATTGGGCTTTGGCCGGAGCAAGGCAGGAAAAACCTTGCCCTAGGGAAAACAACTAGGGTCGAGGTCGAAGGGGCCGGTTAAGATTTTTGCAGGCTGCTGGCTCGGACCAAGGTTACCCCCCGTTCCTTCAGCTGGGGCAGCAGTGCCTTCAAGGCGGCCAGAGTCTCGGGCCGAGGGTGTCCAATGGCCACGGCGGTGCCCTCCTTGAGGGCCAAGGTGATGGCCTTTTCCAAGGCTGCTTTGGCCGCTTCTTCCCCTGGAACCTCGTCCAAAAAGACCTGACGGCTGAAAAAGGGGATGCCGAACCGCTGGGCTTCACCCAAGGCGACCTCGCTGGCCGAGGTGCGGCTGTCCAGGTAAAAGAGCCCCCGTTCCGCCAAGGCTTGCATCACCAAGGCCATGCCCGGCTGGTTTTTGGTAAAGGCGGAACCCATGTGGTTGTTGACCCCCACCGCATAAGGAACCGAATCCAGGTCGGCCTTGAGCTTTTGGGCCAAGAAGGATAACCCGTCGGAAACCATCAAGGCCCCGGCTCCGGGATTGTTTTTGGGGTAGGCCACCGGCTCCATGGGCAGGTGCAACATTACCTCCGCCCCCAACTGGTGGGCCGCTTCAGCCACCCTTTGGCTGTAGGGCAACTGGGGCAGGACACTGAAGGTCAGTTCCTTGGAGAGCGAGGAAAACTGGCTGAAGGAACTCAGGTTTTGCCCCATGTCGTCGATGATCACCACCAACCGGGCCGAGCCGGGCGCAACCACCGGTGCCGAACCGGGCAAGGCAGGCTGGGCCAGGGTGTCCGGCTGACCGGGTACTTTGGCTTGGGCCCCCAGTTGGGCCTCCACCCGCACCCACAGCTCCCCTTCCTTGAGGAAGTCGAACTCATAGCTGGGGAGCTTGGTGGCACCGTATTTGGGGGCCAGTTTGTGAACCTTGACCCCAAGCCCTTCTTTTCCGGCAAATTCTTGGGTCAGGGCAAACAGTTGTTTTTCGTTGATCTTGTTGTACTTTTGCAGATAGGTCACGTATCCGTGCCCCACCATGCCCTCCACACTGGCCACCCGGTCCGTTTCCTTGACCAGCAAAAGACCCCCGTGGCCTTCCCGCAAAAAGCCGGAGAGGCGGTTGGTGAAGTCCTTTTGGGCCTGATAACTTTCCTCTCGGATGTCGAGGGTCTGGGCGCTGGGCAGGTCGGAAGGGAAGTCCGGGTTGCGGCCCCACAAAAACAACAGCCCCAATCCCAAAGCCAACATCCCCAAGGCGGCCTGGAACAGCTGCGGGTTGGCCCAACGGGTTTTGAACGACAAGAAGGGGGCTTTTGCTGGCAACATATCCTTTGTCCTTAGATGAAGTGGGTTCAAGGAGCAAGGGAGGATAAGCAAGGATTGTTCCTCTGAGCAGGGGCACCCAGCGCAGGCTGCCCCCAAGCGCTCAGAAGACCGGCATGTGGTCAAAAAAGTGGGTGGTCTGGATGTGCCGGAAGGTCCTGGATTCCCCTCGAACCACAAAAGAATGGGAAATCGCCCCGCTTTGGGTGAATTGGATACCCTCCAAAAACTGCCCCGGTGTAACCCCGGTGCCGGCAAAGCTAACCTGATTGCTCCGGGCCAAATCTTCGTATTTGTAGATCTTGCCCTCGAACAGGCCAAAATCCTTGGCGATTTGGCGTTCCTCCTCGTTTTCCAGGTACAGCCGCCCCTCCATGTACCCGCCCAGGCATCGGATTGCTGCTGCAACTAGGCCCATGTCGTGAGCCAAACCGATGCCCATAAACAGGTCCGATTTGCCGGTCATCACCGCCAAGGCCGCCGAAATCTCCCCGGCCAGGATCCGTTTGATCCGGGCTCCGCAAGACTGGATCTCGGCAATCATCTCTGCATGTCTGGGGGCATCAAGGACACAAACGGTGACGTTTTCGGTGTATTTTTTCAGGCTCCTGGCGATTCGTTTGATGTTGGTGGTGATGCTCTGCTCCAGGTCCACCACTCCATGGGCTCCTTGGGGGGCCACAATAAATTCGGCCATGACCCTAGGCAGGGGTAGTAGGGTGCCCGGGTGGGCAATGGCCGCATAACTGGCGGTATTGTTCCGGCCATGGGCCAAGGCTTCGTGCCCTTCCACCGAAAGAGCGGCAATCTCCATCCTGGGGCCGCCCATGCCCACCGAAGGGGGTAGGGGGAAAACGTCAGAGACCCCCATAAACCGGTCATTGAGCAGCGTCGCATCCACATTGATCCGGTTGAGCCCTCGGGTCAAAGCAGCCCGAGCGGCATTGACCAGTTGGACCGGTTGGCCTTGCCCCTGGTGCAGCCCTGCTGTCAAGGCCGCCAATTCCGTGGCCCGAACCAATTCCATGCCGAAGTTTTGGTCCATTCCCTAAATCTCCGGCCGCAAAGACCGCACCCGGCTGAGCAATTTTGCCCGTTCCGCCAATAGGGTCTGAGCCAAGGAGGTATCCCGGATCCGCATGGGCCGGTCAAATTCATCGATCACCTCCACCTTGAGGGGCACCGATTCACTGTGCAGGTTCGCTTGTTTCATTTCTTCGGGGGTAGGAAGGATGATCCCGTAAAGCATGTGTGGGGTGTGTACCAGGGCATGGCCCCGGTTGTAGTAGGCAGCGGCAAACCCGCCGTCCACGTTGATCGCTACGCCGTCGTCGGAGGCCATTTTTTTGCCTTTGGTCACGTCCACGGGAGTGTGGCCAAAGATCACCCGTTTGGCCTCAAACTCCAAGAGCAGTTTGGCCTTAAAGGCATCGGTTTCCAGGTTGGCTTTCCAATAAAGGCTGGGTTCCTTGTGGGTGTCCTTGTCGGTCAAAAAGTACCGTTCAAAGGTCTTCATCGCCGATTTACCAAAAAACGGCGACTTCGGCCCGCACCACAGGTAAAAAAAGAGGTCTTGGTCTGCAGACTCCGGGTTTTGGTCCCTCAGGTAGGCCGCTCCAGCCCGTTTGATCGAATGGTCGATCCAGTCGAGCAGCCCCTTGCCCTGGTGGCCCAAGAAGCTCTCAAAGTCCCCCGCCTGGGTCGAGGGGACCAGGGCATGGATGTTCAAGAGGTTGTGGTGCAGATAATAGGTGTTTCCCTTCACAAAAAAGAATTCCAACAACCGCTTGAGTTTGTCGTTTTTCGTAAATTGCCGGGTCAGGTCTTCGATCACCTCGGCTTCTTCTGCGGTCAATCGGGCCGGGTCCGTGAGGTCCAAGGTGGGGAAGAAGTGGTCGTTGAGTTCTCCAGCCTCGCCCTGGGCTAACAGCTTGGCCAAAAGCCGGATCGACCGGCGCCCTTCCATATCCCACTCGGGGTGGGAGGCCAACAGCTTGTCTTCCAACTTGAGCTGGATCACGCACAAGGCCTTTTCCATCGCCAGCCCCAGGTCGGTTTTGGCCTTGAAGGTGCCGGTGCAGGACTCAACCGGGTAGGTCCTTTGGGCAAAGTCGGCCAGTTTGGTGATGTCAAAATCTATCCGTTTGAGCAGCTCAAAATGGTCGTACCGGCAGGTGATCCGCATGGCTTCGGCGACCAAGCTTTGGTTGCCCGCCGCCGCACCCATCCAAAGGATGTCGTGGTTCCCGTACACCAACCGGACCATCGGCTGGTAGGACTTGGAAGCCAGGATGCGGATGATCTTGTCCGGCTGTGCCCCTCGGTCCCAGATGTCGCCCAAGACCATGATCCGGTCGAGCAGGACTTCCCGGATCACCCCACATAGGTGGTAAATGAAGCGGTCGGCGATGCTTCGTTCCTCAAATACCGGGTCGGGCACCGAGCGTCCGCCCAACATCCGGCGGACATAAAGCCGGTAGTTGGGGTGCAGGATGCGGTCCAGGTCTTGTTCTACGTTGTTGAGCTTGTACTTGAGCACGTCCACCAAACACAGCAGTACGTCCTGACGGTCCATCCGCAACCCTGGTTCCTCAAAAAAGATCTGTTTGCGGATGATCCTAACCAAGTACTGCAACTTGGGTTCGGAGAAGGTGCGGGGCAGGGCTTCCTTGCAGGTTTGGTACAACATCCCAAACCGGCCTCGCAGGATCGATTTAAAACGGTCCCCTTCGCCGTGAAGGTCGCTGATCCAAAGGGTGGTAGGGAGGTTCGAGTCCAGCTGGCTGTCGATTTCCAAGAGCCGTTTGGTCAAACGGTCCAGCTCCTCGATCAGATCGGTTTGGGTGGCCAGATTCATGGGGGCTTTCAGGGCAAAGAGGGGGTAGTTTTATTCCTGGTTGCTGCCGACGATAAAAAACAATTCTTTTCTGACCTCATCGGTGTCGCCGGTGTTGAGCTCTACCAGCCGCCGCAGGTGGGTCAAGCTGTCGATCCCCATGTCCTTAAAAACCAAGCCCCCTTGGAGCCCTTTTCTAAAGATCAGTTTTGCATGGGTAACGATTTCAACCTGTGCCCCGCTGAGCTGGATCTGAAAAAGACAGTCCGTCCCAATGGCACTGTGGTCTTTGGCATCCAATTCGACCAGCGCCCCTTTGAGGCTGATGTCCAGCAACTGGCAGGTCTCGATTCGGCCCGCATAATTGAGGCTCGCTTCGTGGTCAAAGGGAATTCGTTTGAAGTGCCTTCGTTCGTCGTTCATAGGGGCCACTACCTCAACGGTTGTAAGGGACGTTTTTTTAAGGCCAGGAAACTGGGTTTGTTCACCCTTTTAGTTCCAAGCGAACACTCTTGCCCAATTGCTGGGTTGAGGGTATCACCTTGTTTGGGTTAAGTCTATCTCTACAGGAGTGGGAACGGAGTAAACCAAAGTGGATAATATTAACACCGAAAACGGGTTGAATTTTTAGGCTCCCCCTTTTAAGGTGGCCCTTCGGAAAAACAATTCGCCTTTCAGCCCATAACATTGCCAACCTCAAAACGCAAACCCAGCCCATGCGCTTTCGTGACTTGAAGATCGGAGTCAAACTTTTCCTTGGCTCCGCCTCCCTGCTCGGTCTTTTTGCTTTAGCCAACGGGATCAACTTTTGGGGGATCCAGTACTCCGCCAGCTCGGCGGCGGTACTGGAAAAAAGATACCAGGAGATCCTCCTGGCCCAAGAGATCCGCCAAGACAACACCCAGATCATGTTGCAGGTGATGGAAATTTTGGCCGACAAGGAAACCAAACAGGTGAACCCCGCCAACAAGGAGTCCCTGCAAAAAGCCCTCCAGGCGGTCAAAACCAAGGGGGAAAAGCTGGCTTTGTCGATGGACACCACAAAAGAGTTGCAGAACATCAAGTCTGTCTTGGGTAATGCGGAGGAACTGGAAAAGACCAGCCAAGCGAGGCTGTACCCGACCATCGAAGCAGGCAAGGCAGACGAGGCCTTCGCCGCCGAGATTGACCAGACCTTGGACAAAATGGGCCAAGACAGCGGCAGTCGGCTGGGAATGATTGTCCAAAGCATCCAGGAGGAAGTGGAAGCCGCCAAGGAAGAAAGGGGCCGAGCCTTGGCCTGGGTCAATTGGCTTTCGAGCTTGGTGCTGGTCGGCGGTTTGCTGATGGGCTTGGCGGTCGCCTGGGGCTTGACGGTCAGCCTCAAGGGGCCGGTGGTCGAAATGATCGGCCTGCTCAAAAACATGGCTGAAGGGGACGGGGACCTGACCCAAAGGATGCATCTGGACCGAAAGGACGAGATCGGGGAAATCGCCTTTTGGAACAATCAATTCTTGGACCACGTTCACCCCATTATCCAGGAGATCCAAGGGATTTCCATGACCTTGGTTTCTTCGGCCGAAGAGCTTTCGGCCACCGCCGGTCAAATGGCCCATACCACCCAAAGCATCAGCACCGAAAACGAACGGAGCGCCAGCGCCATTTCCCAAAGCTCCGACTCCCTGGCCCGGTTTTCTACCTCCATCGAAAACATCACCGCCAAAATGAGGGGCATCAAGGAACGGTCGGACCGGATCAACCAAGGGGCGGTTAAGGCCAATGAGGCCGCCACCCAGGCCGACAAAACCATGACCCGGATCGAAGATTCCAGCCGCAGGATTGAAGGGATCATCAAGGTGATCACCGACATCGCCAGCCAAACCAACCTGCTTTCCCTGAACGCCGCCATTGAAGCGGCCAAGGCTGGGGAGTTCGGCAAAGGGTTTGCTGTGGTTGCCGACGAGGTGCGTAGCCTCGCCGAACGGAGCAACAATTCGGTGTCGGAGATCAAGGAACTGATCGCCACCAGCAGCGAGAATGTCGCCCAAGGCAACCAAGCGATTGATTCGACGGTTGAGGTCCTGCACGAGATCATCCGCCAGATCGAGGACATCGCCGCGGAAATCAACCAGATCACCCAGGCGGTGACCGCCCAGGAAAGCGGAGTCAGAGAGATGACCCAGGCTTCGGAGGAAATCGCCGACAACTCTAGCCGCAGCGTTGATTCGCTCCGTCAACTTTCCGACGGCACCGGCGAGGTGGCCAAGACCACCGAAGAATTGAGCCGCTTGGCCCTGACCTTGGAGCAACGGGTTTCCCGTTTCAAAACCTAAGGTTAGAGCTTTTTTAGGGCCACCGAAAGTGCGAGCTTGACAGCCTCAAGTTGTTCTTTTAGGGTGGAAAATTCCTTCCAAAGGGAAATGTCGAGGCGTAGCGCAGCCCGGTAGCGCACTTGTCTGGGGGACAAGGGGTCGTGAGTTCGAATCTCGCCGCCTCGACCATTTCAATCAGCCTGCAACAAGGCTTCCAGGGTTTTTATTCCAACCCGAAATTCCTGCAAAACACCTCCTGGTAACAGAAGGGTAACAAATCCGCCGTTTTTGGACGGACTCAAATGTATCCCAAAGCGTCAAAACCTTTGAGCTTTGTCCAAATGTCTTGTTCGCTTACCGGAGTATAGTGAAGCTCATTGATCTCTTCACTATTGCCCAAGTAGGCTGCCGCCTCCTTGGTCGAAAAGCCCATCCTCGCCTTGAGCATATAATTGCAGGTGGTCCGCAAATCCTTCATTTGAAGGTCCGGCGAAACTCCAGCCAGCTCTTTGATCGAAGTCCAAGCCTTCTTCACATTGTCGATCCGACAAAAGACCGTTTCTGGTTTGCCCGTAGCCAAGCAGGTGGCCAGCCGCTTTGAGAAAATAAAGTCGGCTACGACCCTACTGTGACCCGTGATTGCTCTCTGGACATCTCGATTGGCGATGTACCCACAGGCTTGGCGGCGAGGTAGCGATTGCACTAACTCCCAAGCGGCTGGTAACAAGAAGACCTTGCGGGACTTCCCCCACTTGGGCATCCAACCCAGGCCGTCCTTGGTTGGACAGTCCGGTTTGCACCGAATAAACCAAACTCCTTTCTCGAAATCAGAAAATTCGGCGTTTAGCGCCTCGCCCAACCGGCAACCGGTTAGGACCAAAAACTGCGCCAATTCTACAATTGGCGTATTTCCAGCAATTGGGTCAGCATCACTTGGCCGTAAACTCAAGAGGGATTTTATCTCCTGGGTGCTGGCCAAGCGATCCCGAACCATGCCTCCTTTCTTTGGGATTTTTAAGGTCCTACCTGCCGGATTGTTCCCGGCATAGGCTTCAACCTCAATCAGCCAATTATAGACCTTGCGTACTGTCTTCATTGCTGCCCGAAGGGTGGCCTCGCTTTTGTTTTCCCGGTCTAACTGATTGATGAACAATTGAACATCCATGGGTCGAATCTGGTCGATCCATTGCTGTCCTGCCGTTTGGAAAAAACGGAAATAGCTAGGGATCGTCTTTTCATCAATATACCTTGTGCTAGGGCGTTTGCTGGGACCTGTAACTGCCAGATAGGCTGAGACCGCTTCTTGGATGGTCAACCGACGGGGCCTTTCCAATTCGGGGTTTTCTTGGCCCAGAATCTCTTGGTCTTTCTCGTCAAATTGACCTTGGAGAAGTTGTTGTTCCTTGATCTTGAGCAGTCGCTGGGCCTGCCGATAATCCTTGTGGCATGGCCTTTGGACCCGTTTTTTCCCCGGCAAAAAGTAGGAGATGTACCAGGAAACCTTCCCCGGTGTTCGTTCTCTTTTGTAAAGTGTGCAGCGGGGCAATTCGCCCAGCTCATATTGAATCGAATGGTTCATAGATGCCTCAGGGTCGCCGATGCAGGGTGCCACTGGGAGCCGTCAGAATTTCTCCGATTCTGACTCCACCCTACCCTGGTTTGGCGTGCCCTGCCAAGTCTTCACCGTGGCAAAATATTGTGGTCTTGGAGGATAGGCCGGAGCCGTCTTTCCAGGAACTCTTTGAGATCTTCGTGGCGAATCTTGATCTCTCTGCCCAGAGTCAGGTAACGCAGGTCTTTGGCCTCGTGCAGGTGGTGCTTGACCGTTCGTTCTTTGACCCCCAACAGCTTTGCGGTCTCTAGGATGGAGTAAACCTTGATCTGGGGCTCCCCCAATCTGGCGGCCAAAGCCTGCAAAAGGGCCTCGGTCCCATTGGGCAGGCTATCTGGGCTGGGCGCAGAGGGGTGTAAGGGATTGGCAGCCATTGGATTATGAGGGAGTTGTTAGCATTTGGTTTTTAGTTCCGAGAGCTTGGCTTGTAGAATCTGGGTCCTGAGTTTCTCCCGGTCCTGTTCCGAAAGGCCATATTTGCGGGTGGCATTGTTACTGATTGCCTTTGGGTCCAACGGCTCCAATCTGCCTTTGCGGTCCTTGAACACAAAAAGATGACAGATGAACGGCCAGTAACGATAGCTTTGGTCGGACAAGAGGCCTTGTGACTGTAGCTCTTTGGCAAAAAAGGCCAATCGGCTTTTTGTGTTTGACCAGCGAAGCCGTTTTTCAAAGAGCAAAATTGAAGGGCTGTCCAAAAAAGCCTGCTGGTCGGGAATCTCAAGATGGCCAAGGCTCTCAAAGAGCGCAAAGAAAGCTAGGATTTCTACAGGGACAAACGCCCAACCGAAGGATTCTTTGGTCTCGATTCCTGTGTCTTGTTTTTCTTGGAATTGTAGTTCCATTTTAAATGGCTCCACCGGCTCGGCAGCTGGTTCGCTCGGCAAAGGTTTGGGCTCTAGGGAGAGGTTTGCGGCAATTCCAGTTTGCGCCGTCAGTGAACTGTCTGAAAATTTAAGGCCAAAGCAGTTCCGCACATGTTCTTTAAAACCAGCATGATATTGGTTTTTTCGCCCCTGACCATCAATCTTCTGGCCGACAAAAACGATGCGAAAGGCGGGGACCTTTGTTTTTGGGTCAATTTGCAAAATCTTCCCAAAAAAATAGGCCGTTCCCAGGATGCCAAAATCCAATGCCAATAACTGCGGTTCCTTGTGGAATAATAAGATGTAATATGCGGCCATACCAAGAAATGAAACTTCCTGCCCAAACCTTTTCATACGACTCCTTGTCCTTTCGAATTGATGGAAAATGGGCCTTCATGTTGCCCAGAGTAGGAGTAAAAAACAATCCCCTGAAAAAGCCCTGGCTCAAACCTCCAATTCCCCTTGGAATAGACGGGCGAAGTATATCCTTAGTTTTCTCGGGTCCTGATGCATCAAAGCCGAGGCAATGATCGCATTTCGTAAATTCTCGTAACCTGTGCTTTGACCTACAGGCAAAAGCTGTTGGGGCACAAGGAAGTCTAACTTCTGGTTGATCGTTGAGCAGGCCAGCAAAATCTCCCGTTCCTTAAAATGACTTGGCCCTTCACCTTTGAGGTCCGATTGGAGCAGCCACCGGAAATATTCTGAAAGATTTCTGAATTGTAGCGCTTCCGCTCTTAGCATGGCTCTTCTTTTTTGTCGGACCGTGAGCCGAAACTGAATCCTGGATTTTGTGGACATCTGATTCCTGTGATGGGTTTAAAGGTAGCGCTTCAGGTGCTCCAACTAGCGCCCCGGAAAAGACTGGTTCCAGTATAAATTCAGCAAAACGAGCCCTGGCAAGAAAAAAGAAAGAGGAAAAGCGGATGAGGAAAAGTTTATTCTTTAAAAACAATCTAAAGAGCGTTTCTCGTCCACCATTTTGCGGTGATTATTCCTATAAGTTTGGCCAAAATGATTGCCGAAAAACTACCTAGGCCAAAATGACCCAGTCCAGATTTTTGCGTGGATCAAAAGTAAGGCAGAGGGGGTATCTAAAATGAGAAAACAGGAACCACGTTCAGCTATGTATAACTTTTGTACTACGCCGTACACCGGCTACCAATAAGGGTATAAAGAAAATTATCTCACCTCTGTAACACCAGCGTGTTACATTGTATTACGCTTGAAAATAGCTCTTACATCCTTTCCCTTGGCCGATGAACAACTTTTTATACCCATCCCCCAAGCGGCACAGCCGATTGCGTTGAGTGTCTTCCCTTTCTTTCCCACTTTTTGGGTTTGCCCGGTAGGGAATGGGGCCGTAAAGGCAGTCCAGGGGGTCTTCGTGGTTGAGGAAAAAATTGAAGTTTAAAAGGAAGCTTGCCGATTCAGAAAATGCCAAACCCCGGTTTTGCTTGTTCAAAGCTGGAAGAATTTGATAGGGATGAAACCAAAGTTTTTTTGATCTGAAACCATGGCCTTCACCAAGTACCAAGCCAAGTTTGCCGCTTATGAGCTTTCCCGTCTGGCGGGGCCTCAGAGCTTAGAGCGGCTATCCCATTCCCTCTTTGATTCCAAGGTTGACCTAAACCCGCACCAGATCGAAGCGGCGTTGTTTGCGCTCAACAATCCATTGTCAAAAGGCGTGATCTTGGCCGATGAGGTGGGTTTGGGTAAAACCATTGAGGCCGGTTTGGTGCTTTCCCAGCTTTGGGCCGAGAAGAAGCGCAAGCTGATGGTGGTTTGCCCGGCCTCTCTTCGTCGGCAGTGGGCGGCGGAGATGGAGGAGAAGTTTCACCTGCCCACCAAGATTTTGGATGCCAAGGGCTACAAGGACGACCTGAACGCAAAAATTGCCGACCCCTTTGACCAAGCCAAGGTCTTAATTCTCTCCTATCCCTACGCCGTCAAAATGAGGGAAAGGATTGCAAGGCACCAGTGGGACCGAGTGGTTTTTGACGAGGCCCACAAGCTCAGAAATGCTCACAAAAACAACAACAAAACCGGCCAAGCCCTAAAGAAGGCTTTCCCCGGAAGCTTCAAGATGCTTTTGACTGCGACCCCGCTGCAAAACTCCCTGGTCGAACTCTTTGGCTTAACCAGCTTGATCGATGGGGAAATCTTCGGTGATTTGGCAACTTTTCGCCGAGACTACACCCGCTCCGGTGCCGATCTACACGGCCTTAAAAGCCGGTTGAAAAATTTCTGTAAACGGACCTTGCGAAAGGAAGTGCAGGAATATGTCAACTACACAAAACGCAGGGCGATCACCCAGCCCTTTTCGCCAGCAGACGAGGAACTGGAGATTTATGACCAAATCTCCGCCTTTTTACAAAAGGAGGACACTTATGCCTTGCCCGAGCAGCACCGCCATCTGACCCTTTTAATTTTGCGCAAGCTTTTGGCCAGTAGTTCTGCCGCTATTGGGGATACTCTCGAAAAAATGAGAGATCGACTTTTAAGGCTTCAAAAAGGTGATCGAGAAAAGGAATCCTTGTTGGCGGAACTGACCTTTGAGGAAGAACTCGAAGAAGATTACCTGGAGGAAGCAGACTCGGTAGAGGAAGAGGAATCCCCGGTTTACGGGGCCAAAGTCCCGGATAAATTGGAGCGGGAGATCCAAGAAGTGGCCGCAATGATCGCCCGCTCCAGGGCGATTCAGGTGGACTCAAAGAGCAGGGCTTTGCTCATGGCCCTAGAGACCGGCTTTCGGGAAATGGCCAGGAATGGGGCCTTAAAAAAGGCGGTAATCTTCACAGAGTCTAGGCGAACCCAAGAATACCTGCGGGACTTTCTGAATACCCAAGGTTATGAAGGAAAGCTGGTGACCTTCAACGGCACCAACAAGGACCCGGATTCCGAACTGGTCTATCAACTTTGGATCAAAGACAAAGCCAATTGGGAAGCCGTCACCGGCTCTCGGCCTATTGATATGCGTACCGCTTTGATCGACCATTTCAAAAAGGGAGCGGAAATCTTGATCGCCACCGAGGCCGCCGCCGAGGGGATCAACCTGCAATTTTGTTCCTTGGTGATCAACTACGACTTGCCCTGGAACCCCCAGCGGGTGGAACAGAGGATCGGTCGGTGCCATAGGTATGGGCAAAAATTTGATGTGGTGGTGGTCAATTTTCTCAACGAACGCAACCATGCGGACAAACGGGTGCTGGAGCTTTTGACAGAAAAGTTTAAGCTCTTTGACGGCCTTTTTGGGGCTTCCGACTCCGTTTTGGGGCAAATCGAATCGGGGTTGGATTTTGAGAAGCGGATTCTGGAGATTTATCAGTCCTGCCGCAGCCCCGAGGAGATTGAAAAAGGGTTCTTGAAACTACAAACGGAACTGAGCGCAACGATTGATCAAAAACTGGACGCCACCCAAAGCCTGCTTTTTGAACACTTTGACCAGCAGATTCACGAGCTTCTGAAGGTCCGAAAGCTGGAAGCCAACCGAATCTTGGACCGGACCAGCCGTCTTTTCTGGGGACTGACCCAATTGATTCTGGCCAAAAAGGCCCGGTTTGAAAAATCGGGATTTCTCTTTGACCTCTCCACCCCCCCGCTCCCAGGCCTCCAAACCGGGACCTACCAACTGGTCCACCAAGCGGGCCAGCAGTTGACCATTGCTCACGAATACCGTCTGGGTCACCCTTTGGGCCAATTTGTCCTTGAAATGGGCAAGGCACTTCCTACCCCGCCGACCCACCTGGAATTGGACCTGACCGGCCATGGGGCCAAGCTTTCTCTCTTGGAGCCGCACCGAGGGAAACGGGGGTTCCTATTGGCCCAGTTTGTCCGGCTCAAGAGCCTTGATGAAGAAGAAAGGGTGCTGTTGGGCGGTTGGTTTGAAGACGGGAGCTCTTTGGAGGCCGCAGAAGCGGAGCAGTTGTTGTCCTTGGGCGGCAGGGACCAAGGGAGGTCTTTGGCTGGACTGGGGAATTCCTCCCAAGAGGCCCTTTTGACCCAAACTCTACTGGACCGTTTCGCCCAAGAGTCGCAAACCCGAAACTTCGGCTACTACAAAGAAGAGCGCCAGAAGCTGGAGCTTTGGGCCGAAGAGCGGATTGAGGCCTTGGACCTGGAGTTGCAGGAGATATCCCAAGAACTCAAGGAGCTGAACAAACAGACCCAAGCCTCCACCAACATGGTGGAGGAGGCCCAAGTTCAGGAGAAGATTTCGGAGACCACCAAACGGCAGTTGCGGCTCAAGCGAAATCTCTTTAACATCCAAGAACAGATCATCGAGGAGCGGGACGACCTGATCGAACGGTTGCGCAAACGGATGACCCAAGAAATTGACCACCAACGGCTTTTTAGCTTCACTTGGAACTTAGCTTAACCCCAAAAAAAACAACATGAGAAACGAAAGCTTCAGCCGTCTGACCGACAAACTTCGGGAACTTTTTGAACTGGACAAGACGGAACTGGACTTTGGGATCTATCGGGTCTTGCGGCACAAGGCCGAATTGGTGGAACGGTTTTTAAACAAAGACCTAGAACCCTTGGTGGAGAGCGCCTTGGGCAATGTGGCCGGGGTGGACCTGAAGGCAAAAAAAGCCGAGTTGGAGCGCAAGACCAAGGAATTGGTTGCTGATGGGCAGGACCCAAACAAGTCCAAGTCCATCCAAACACTCAAAGCGGAACTGGAGGGGGCCACGGACCGGGGGGCGATTGAGGAAGAGGTTTATTCCCAGCTTTACACCTTCTTCTCCCGGTACTACGACGGCGGCGACTTTATGAGCCTGAGGCGGTACAAGGGAGACACCTACGCCATCCCTTACAATGGCGAAGAGGTAAAGCTTCATTGGGCCAACGCCGACCAGTACTACATCAAAACCAGCGAGGGCTGGAGCAATTTCACCTTTGCTTGCGACAAAGACCGCCCAGGGGCCAGGGAAAAAATGGCGGCCTTGGAAAAGGCCGGGGTCACCGGTTATGCCTTGGAACAGGCCAAAGACAACGCCAAAAGCCGGGTCAAGTTTGTCCTAGTTCAGGCGGAAGAGGGGAAAAACAACGAGAAAAAAAAGGGGAAACGGGTTTTTGCCTTAGACCCGGAGCGGGGGGTAGAGGAGCAGGGGAACGGCGACCTTTTTATCCACCTGACCCAAAGTTTTGCTGAAAAAGGCGAAACCACCGAAGAAGAAGGATCCAAAACCAAAAAGGGCAAAGCCAAGTTGACCGCCGAAGGGTTGCTGGCCCAGGCCATCCTTTCCGCCTGTCCCCACGAATGGGCGCAGGAATTGGGCCGACCGGCACCTACCGAAGCCAACCCAGGCCGAACCTTTTTGGAAAAACAACTGGCCCATTATTTCGCCAAAAACAGCTTTGATTATTTCATCCACAAGGACCTGGAAGGCTTCCTCAAACGGGAGCTGGACTTCTACCTCAAATCCGAGGTTCTAAATCTGGACGACTTGACCGCCCCGGCCTTCCAAGTGACCCAAGCGGCGCTGGCCAAAGCCAAGGCGATTTCCTTGGTCGGCCAACAGGTGATCCGCTTTTTGGCCCAGTTGGAGAACTTCCAGAAGCGGCTTTGGCTCAAAAAGAAGTTTGTCCTGGAGACCCATTGGTGTATCACCTTGGACCATGTGCTGGGCCTGGGCCAAGAGCCGGGGGGAAAGCCGGGGAAAAACCAAGGGGAACTGGACAAGGCCCTGGCCAAAACCAGGGCGGGGTTGTTGGAGGAGATATTGGGCAACGAGGCCCAGCGGTTGGAATGGGTGAAGCTCTTTGGGATCAACCGGATCGAAGGCGACCTGACCCAGCCGGGTTATTCGGAACCTCTGAGCGCCGAATTCCTGGCCGCCAACCCCTACCTGCCCCTAGACACCCGCTTTTTCTCCCCCGATTTTACCGAGCGGCTCTTGGGGGCCATTGAACTGTTGGAGGAGAAGACCAGCGGGCTGCTGGTCCATTCGGAAAACTTTGGGGCCTTAAATTTGTTGCAGGAGCGGTACCGGGAGCAGGTGCAGTGTGTTTACATTGATCCGCCGTACAATACCTCTGGATCTGAAATACTTTATAAAAACAATTATAAACACTCATCTTGGGTGAGTTTTCTGTTTGATAGAGTGAGAAAGTCTAATACATTTATGCTTGAAGCGGGGATATTTAGTATAGCTATTGATGACGCTGAATTTGCAAGGCTACAGATTATGCTATTTGAAATTTTTGGTGAAGAAAAATTGTTAGCCAATGTCCCAATACGGAGTAAACCACAAGGTCGAGCGGTACCCTCTGGCTTTTCACCAAATCATGAATATGCTGTTTTTTTTGCTAATTCAGACTATTCAGAAGTCGGGCGAATGCCAAGAGATGAAAAAAAAGCAGCACGATATGGTATTTCTGATGATGAAGGTTTTTTTGCTTGGGCAAACCTTCGGGGTACAGGGGCCAATTCCTGGAGAAAAGACAGACCGAAGCTTTTTTATAAAATTTTTGTTGACTCAAATGGGTACATTTTTATCCCTGAATATAAATGGAATCGGCAGCAAAATATTTGGGAAACAAGCGAACTACATGACGATAAACATGCTGTTCTCCCTATTGATTCAGAGGGTGTTGAAAGGGTGTGGACCCTTGGATGGGAGCGTGCAAAGCGAGAAGTCTCAGCACTGCTTCAGGCAAAAAATATTTCAGGTGAATGGCAAATATACAGGAAATATAGGCCCAACCAAGAAGGTGCACTTCCAGGTACGTGGTGGGATTCACCCAGGTATTCTGCAAGTGAAAGTGGGACAAAGGTGCTAAAAGAACTGTTAGGTACTGCAGCCATTTTCGCATATCCTAAAAGTATTCATACCGTGATGGATTGTTTGAGAGTCTCTGGATTGGGAGGCAATGAAGAAAAATATGTCCTCGACTTCTTCGCTGGTTCCGGCACCACCGGTCACGCCGTAATCAACCTCAACCGGGAGGACGGCGGCAGCCGCAAGTTCATCCTGGTGGAGATGGGGGAGTATTTCCATACCGTCCTCAAACCCCGCATCCTCAAGGCGGCTTACTCCAAAGACTGGAAGGACGGCCAGCCGGTGGGCCGGGAGGGGGTAAGCCAGATCGTCAAGTGCCTCAAGCTGGAGTCTTACGAAGACAGCCTCAACAACTTGGTCCCCCCTCAAGGGCAAGACATTCTGCCTTTTGACCAAGACCTGCCCAACGAAGCCTTGGCCCAGCAGTACCGCTTGGGCTACGCCTTGGACCTGGAATTCCGGTCCCGGCTCCTGAATGCCCAAGCCTTTGAAGACCCCTTTGCCTACAAGATGTGGGTCGGCACCGACTCCGCCGGGGCGGTCAAGGAAACCTCGGTGGACTTGGTGGAGACCTTCAACTACCTGGTTGGCCTCAAGGTCCTGGGGCGAAACCGGATCGAAGAGGACTTTTTGGTGATCGACGGAACCCTGCCCGACGGCAAACGGGCCGCCGTGGTTTGGCGCAAGATCGGCAAGACCAAGGCAGAGCGAAAAAAAGCGGAAGAAAAACTGCAAGCCTTCGTGGCCAAACGGTACGGCCAAGACAGTAGCTACGACCTGATCTGGATCAACGGCGACCACCACCTGCCCGACCCGCAGCACCGGTTTCGGCTCTTGGAAGAGACCTTCTTGGAACAAATGTTTGGGGAGGGCTAAACAATGGCCAAAACCCCCTTTGAACAAAAGCTGGTTTTAAACGCTTGGCTCCTGGACCTTCTGGGGGCCAGGGACTTTGAGGACCTCAAGGCAAGCTTTGACCAACAAAACCCCGTGGACAAGGAGGACTCCGAAACCAGCCCATTCCTGGAGACCTTGACCGGAAGCCGCAAAGGGAAGCTCAAAGTAAATCCACAAAAGTTGGTGGAATACGACGAACAAATTTTTAGGCATTGGGCCAAGATCACCCGCAAACGGCAGACCGGTGGAGAAAAGCCCCGTCTCCTCTACTTCCAATGGCTGTCCCTCTTGGCCAGCGAGCTCTACCTGGACCAATGGTTTTCCGACCCTGAAGGCTTGCTCGGGCAACTCAACCAGTTTTTGTATGACTGGACCGCCCCCAAAGGCACGGCCAAACCCCAGCCCTTTGAGGGGAAGGAACTCAACAAGCTGGCCTTTTGGATTGCCACTGGCGGGGGTAAGACCCTGCTGATGCATGTCCACCTGTTGCAATTTAACCATTACAAAAAGGCCCACCCCCACCGGATCAAATTGGGCGGGGTCTATCTCCTGACCCCCAGCGAAGGCCTCAGTCGCCAGCACCTCCGGGAATTGGAGCGTTCGGGGATCCAAGGGGTCTATTTTGACCCGGCTCTGGCCTCAGGCAGCTTTTTGCGCAAAGACGACACGGTTTTTGTGATCCATGTCAACCAGCTCCAAGACACCGGGAAAAAATCAGGTCCAAAAACCATCAACTTTGAGCAACTGGAGGAAGACAACCTGCTTTTTGTGGATGAAGGGCACAAGGGTTCCAAAGGCGAGGTTTGGCTTGGTTTCCGGGAACATCTCTGCAAACGGGGTTTTTCCTTTGAATACTCCGCCACCTTTGGCCAAGCCTACAAAGACGGCAAAGGCGAGCTGGCCGAGTCCTACAGCAAGACCATCCTTTTTGATTACTCCTACCGCTTTTTCCATTCCGACGGTTATGGCAAGGACTTTCGAATCTTAAACCTCCAAGAAGAGCTGGCCGCCGAGACCAGGGACCTTTACCTGACCGGTTGCCTGCTGGCCTATTACCAGCAGTTACGCCTGTACAACCAAAGGCCCCAGGACTGGGCGGAATACCTGATTGAACGCCCTTTGTGGGTCTTCATCGGCGGCACGGTCACCGGGACGAGGGCTAACCAGGAAATTTCGGATGTGGTCGCTATCCTCACCTTTTTGGCCCAGTTCATCGGCGACCGCCCCCAATCGGAAAAAAAGCTTCACCAATTTCTCTTCCGCCAAGACCAGGAACACCTGGTGGACCGAATCAGCAAGCGAGCTTTGTTTGCTGGGACCTTGGACCCTTTGATCCTTGAATTTGAAAACGCCTCTGCTCTTTGGGAGGCTTTAGCCCAAGAACTGTTTGGCGGCAAGGGTCTGCTGCACTTGGTTGAACTCAAGGGCGGGGCCGGGGAACTGGCCCTCAAGGTTGGGTCCGGGGAGCGGTACTTTGGGTTGATCAATGTGGGCAAACCGGCGGAGTTGGTGGCCCTTTGCAAAAAGGAAGCGATCCCCCACCTGGAATATGGGGAATCTCATTTTTCCCAATCTTTGTTCCAACAACTGGACCGGGCGGATTCTCCGTTTAACCTTTTGATCGGGGCCAAGAAGTTTTCCGAAGGCTGGAACAGCTTTCGGGTTTCCACCATGGGCCTCATGAATATCGGCCAGGGGGAAGGGCCGGAGATCATCCAACTTTTTGGCCGTGGGGTCCGGCTGAGGGGCCTGGGCCATAGCCTCAAACGGGGCCAGGAGAGGACGGACGGGACCAAGCCCAAACACCTGGAGTACCTGGAACGTTTAAACGTTTTTGGGCTGGATTCCAAATATATGGAGGCTTTTCGAAATCGCTTGATTGATGAGGGATTGGAGCCAGAGCCTGAAGAAATCACCATTGAGACCAAACCCAACTTTGCTTCCATCAAAGCGCTGGGGCTCAAGATCCCCGAGGTACGGATCACGGGCAAGGAGTTCCAAAAGACTTGCTTTTGCGAGGTTGCCTATGACCCAACGGTTAAGGTAGTCGTCAACTGGTACCCCAAGGTGCAAGCCCATTCCAGTGTTGAAGGGGATTCAGGCTCAGAGGGCCAGCTAAAGGAAGGGAAATTGGGGGAAACCCACCTCAAACTTTTGGATTTTGACCGGCTTTGGTTTCGGTTGGTTGCACAAAAACGAAGAAACAACCTCAAAATTCCCCGAGAAACCCCAAAAGAACTGCTGCAGAACCCTGACTGGTACAAGCTGTACATCCCACCGGCCCTTTTGGAGCTGGATTCGATGGAAAAAATGGAGCTTTGGCAAGAAATAGCCCTAGCATTGCTCTGCGCCTACCTGGAAAAGTTTTATGCCGTTCAACTCAAACGGGAAGAAAGCCAGCAAGGGCAATATCCGGTAACCATCTTTGACCAAGAATCCTGCCCGACTTACAAAGTAACCTTGTTGAGCCAGGACGAACCTGCACAGGCCAAGCTTTCGACCCTCAAGGACGAGGTCAAAAAGGAAAGTTGCCAAAAACTTTCTGGCCAACATGGAGTTTGGCGTTTCGATCAGGTGGGAGCCCACTTTTTTGACCGGCACGCCTACTTTCCCTTGCTGTCCTCAGGGGAAGCCGGGAAAAAGGGCAACGAGGGCTTGCGGCTGACCATCAGCCCTGTACCATTAAACGAAGGGGAAGCCTGGTTTGTGGAAGCACTCAAGGGCTACTTGGCCAAAAAACCCGCACCCTTGGCGGGTACGGAAACCTACCTTTTCCGCAACCCCACGGGCAGAGAGGGTTTTGCCTTTCTTTTGGAGCACAACTTTTACCCGGACTTCCTCTTGTGGGTCCGCCATGCAGACGGCAAACAACACCTGATCTTTACCGATCCCAAAGGGCTCCGGCAGGTGGACGAGAAATCGGAAAAACTCACTCTCCACGAAACCATCAAAAAGCAAGGGTTTGTGGCCGACCCAACACTTTTCCTCGACAGCTTCATCTTCTCGGTCACCCCCAAAAAAGAAATCGGCTGGGCCAAGGGGCTAAAAGATGAAGAATTGCATAAAAGACATGTGCTTTTTAAAGAAGACGAAAAGGCCATAGAAAAGATGTTTGAACTCGCCTTCATACCTAGGGGATGACATGAGCACTGTGACCGAACCGGCTGAAAACAAAACCTTCCAAAACGGTGCAACTTGGTTGAGGGCCGACTTCCACTTGCATACCAGGGCGGACAAGGAGTTTGTTTATGAGGGAGATTCAGATTACTATGCCTCCCAGTTTGTCGAGGCCCTAAAGCAGCAGGGGATTAAACTGGGGGTGATCACGAACCACAACAAGTTTGATTTTGACGAATTTAAGACCCTGAGTAAATTGGCCCGGAAGGAGGAGATTTTTCTCCTGCCTGGAGTGGAGCTTTCTGTGGGGGATGGGGCCAATGGGATTCATACCCTGGTGGTGTTCCAGGAAGAGGAATGGCTGACCGGGGGGCAAGACTACATCAACCCGTTTTTAACCTCGGTGTTCCCAGGAAAGACCCCGGAGGAGTACCAACGGGAAAATGGGCGGAGTCCCTTTGGGTTGCTTAAGATCATTGAGGAGCTTGTAGAGAGGCAGAAGAATTTTTTCTTGGTTTTTGCTCATGTGGAGCAGGCGAGTGGGCTTTGGAACGGGGTTGATGGGGGACGGCTTTCTGACCTTGGGCAAAACCCCATTTTTAGACTATGGGCTCTAGGCTTTCAAAAGGTCCGCACTAGAGATTTACGAGAAAAGGTAAAAGGTTGGCTGGGAGACTGGTACCCTGCGGAAGTGGAAGGTTCGGACTGCAAATCCATCGAGGAGATCGGCAAGGGCGAGTCGGTTTATTTAAAACTTGGGGCTTTCACCTTTGGAGCGGTCAAAGATGCGCTTACAGACGCAGACAACCGGGTGGCCAAAGAACCGATCAAACACGAAGGCTCCTTTATCGTTAAAGCCAGCTTTGAGGGCGGGGCATTGAAAGGACAGACGATTCACTTCGCCTCGGGATTAAATTGTTTGATCGGGATCCGGGGCAGCGGCAAATCCTTTGTGCTAGAGGCCCTTCGATACGCCTTGGGGATGCCAGCGGGGAAAAACGATTCGGCCTATAAGGAACAATTGGTCAGGGAATTACTGGGCAGCTCAGGCAAGATCACCCTGGAGGCGGTGGATCGCTATGGCCGACCCTACTTAATTCAACGGATTCTGGGGAAGCCTTTGGATACATACGATGACAAAAATTGCCTGCTTCCAGGGGTTTCCGTCCAAGAAACGGTACTCAACAAGCCGCTTTATTTTGGTCAAAAGGACCTTTCCAGTTCCGGCGAAGGCTCTGAGAAGGACTTGATCGAAAAGCTGGTTGGAAAGTGTTTGGCGGGGATTCGGGAGAAAATTGGAGCCCAAAGTCAGCGGGTTCAACAGGCTATTGAACAGTTCAAACAATTGTCCAAGACCGAGGAACGGATTGATGAGTGGAAGGCCAGAAAATTAGATGCTGGACACCGCCTACAGATATTCAAAGACCTAGGGGTTGAAGACAAGCTGCAAAAGCAGGCGGATTTTGACTCAGACAGCCAACAAGGTGCTGAACTGGTTGCCAGGGTAGGGGACTATCTGAAAGATTTGGAGACCTTGATTGGGCAACACGAAGAGGAACTCAAAGGCCAGAGGGGTTATCAATCCAAACAAAACGGCGAATTTTTTGAAGGTATTTTGGCGGTCTATGACCAACTGTTGGCCTCCTTTGAGGGAGTTAAGGGCTCGCTGGTAGCCGGTCGGCAGATCGCCGGGCAGTTGGCAGGGAAATTAGCGGAATTTGAAAACTTGAAGTCTAGCCTCAAGGAAGAATTTGCGGCGGTTGAACGAACCTTAAGTGAGGAACTTAAAAAAACAGGAAAACCTACCCCAAGACCGGATGAGTTTCTGCCGCTCCGTTCCCAAGTCAATCAAGCGGGAAAAATGTTGGATGCCCTAGAGAAACAAAGGGATCAAAAATCCAAACTGGAGATGGCTTTGTTCCAAGAGTTGGAGGCACTAGACCGTCTTTGGGAAGAGGAGTTCAATTTGGTGAAGACGGAATTGGCCAAGATCAATCAGGGCCAAACGGCACTGGAGATCAAAGCGGAATTCAAGGGAGACAAACAAGAGGCGGTGACCTATATGAAAGATTATTTCAAGGGCAGTCTTTTGAGGGAGCAGGCTATGAATTCGCTGATTGAGCGCTATAAGGACTTTGGAACTATGTTTGCGAACTTGGAGGAGGCTAAAGAGATTGCTTCCTCTGCCAAAACCTTTGACGAATATTTTTTCAACAGCCTTTCCGATTTGCTCACTTGGCAGCCCAAAAACCTTTATACTATTTATTACCAAGGCAAGGAATTAAAACATCACTCCCTGGGCCAGCGGGCCTCGGCTCTGATGCTGTTTCTTTTGAGTCAAAGGGAAAATGATGTTGTCATCATTGATCAGCCAGAGGACGATCTGGACAACCAGACGATTTATGCAGATGTCATCAAACTTGTGCGTCAGGTCAAGCAAAGAATACAATTTATCTTAGCCACCCACAATGCAAACTTTCCCGTTCTAGGGGATGCGGAGCAAGTGCTGGCGTGCAGTTTTTCGGATGGGGAAGTGAAGGTCCAAAGCGGAAGCATTGACTGCCCGAGCTTACAGAAAAAAATCGTTCAGATTATGGAAGGCGGTAAGGAAGCCTTTGAGAAACGCAAACAAAAGTACCGTCTATGGAACCCACAGAACTCTTAGAAATCATAGCTCGCAACGAGGACACCAGGGTCCAGTTTAAGGGCAATGTGACCAATGCGGACAAACTGGCGGAAGATTTGGTGGCTTTCAGCAACGGTTTGGGGGGCAAGCTTATCATCGGCGTCGAGGACAAAACTGGGGCCATAACCGGTTTGAACCGAAAGGATATGGGCAGGTTGGATCAACTGATTGCCAATGCGGCCAGTGAAAGTGTGATTCCGCCGATCAATCCCATAACCGAAAATGTGCTTCACCCTGACGGAGGTTTGGTCCTAGTGGTGACGGTTGCCCCAGGGATCAACAAACCCTACCAGGACAAACAGGGGAACTTTTGGGTTAGAAGCGGTTCGACCAAACGCAAGCAAACCTCTCGGGAAGAGATCCAGAGAATGTTTCAGAGTGCAGGTTTGGTACATGGAGATGAAACTCCGGCAAACGGAATGACGGTTGCCAATTTGGATCGGGATTACTTTCGTCAGTTTTTTGAGCGAGAGTATGGCAACCGATTGGAGGACCAAGAACTGCCTTTGCCTAAGTTGCTTGAAAATATGAATCTTGCCAAGGATTCAGTATTGAACATAGCGGGAGCGCTTTTGTTTGGAGAAAATCCCCAATTCAAGTTGCCCGTTTTTATCGTAAAGGCGGTTTGTTATCCGAGCCTTGAACCGGATGAGGCTCAATATCTGGATAGCCGGGAGATTACTGGAAAAATAGCCGATGTCTTTCAGCAAGCCTTGAGCTTTGTACTAAATAACCTGCAACACCGCCAAGGGGACCAAAATATCAATTCAATTGGAGAACCTGAGATTCCCAGGATCGTCCTTGAGGAACTGTTGGCAAACGCCTTGATCCATCGGGATTATTTTGTTTCAGCACCGGTTAGGGTTTTTGTTTTTTTGGATCGAGTGGAAATCCTTAGCCCAGGGCACTTGCCCAACAATCTGACGATTGAGAATATTAAAAGTGGGAATTCAAATATCCGCAACCCGATCCTTGCCTCTTTTGCGACCAAAATTTTACCTTACCGTGGGCTTGGAAACGGGATTCGGCGAGCGATTAAGGCCTACCAAGCCATTGAATTCACAGATGATCGAGGAGGAAACCTGTTTAAAGTTGTCATTCGCCGCCCTCGGTAGCATTGCCGCCAACTAAGGGGAAGCAAGGTCTAGCCCGTTATCTTTGCAAAGGTCGGTTGTCTCATAAAAATAGAGGGAGCTGGAAAAATGTGGTAACAAAATGGTAACAAAACAGGCGGACTCAGGCGGTTTTCTGTGGATTCAGACGGACTCCAGTGGGCACCCTGCATCTTGGTTGAATGAAAGTCAGAAGGTGCTTGCAGGTTTCACAGGCATTGAGTGCCAAAGCCCAAAACGGAGCCTTTTTACCCTGGGGGACAAGGGGTCGTGAGTTCGAATCTCGCCGCCTCGACCATTTCAATCAGCCTGCAACAAGAAAGCTCGGCGCTGGGTCGTCGAGGCCTCTCACTCTTGGTTCAACCGCTTCCGAAAGCTGCTGGTGTGCTTTGAGAAGAAAGCCCGCAACTATGAGGCCCTTCTTCATTTGGCTGACTCAATCATTGCGTTCAGAAAGACAGGGATTATTTACGGATAGGTTATTAGATTGGCCCGGAAAGCGGGGGAGGCTCATCAGGAAGATCGGACGACTGAACTTCGTCTGGACGGTTGGGGCCACTGTTGGTAGACTGGCAGCGTTCCAGCTTACGGAAATCTTCACCAGAAAAAACAATTGCCTATTTTTTCGAGATGCCGTCATATAACTACCTGGAAAATTGATGAAACGATTCATTGGACCCCTCATTGTAGTTTTGGCACTTTCAAGCTGCGCAACGGTTGAATACATTCGGCCCAACCCAAAACTGGAAAAGTTGCAGTCCCCTAAGATCGTAGGGATTGTAATGAAGGATCGGACTTTTCTGGTTCAATCCCGAAAAGCCGTATTAACAGGAATATTTCTGTCAGGAGCAATAGGAGGAGCGATTTCCTCCTCAGGAGGACAGAACAGTTCCGCTGCGGGAGCGGCAGTTGCTCTTGGTGGCGGGCTAGCGACGTTCTATCGGGGCGATACTTCTTTCAAGGAAAAACTAAAACAAGTTCAATATCCTTTCCCCGACCTAGTGGTCATGGGGGGGGGTGAGCAAGTATTTTTCCAAAGAGTTTAATACTTCAATCGATGATTTTCTCTATGACGATTCCCCAACCTACGTTTCTCCAGTCGAGGTCTGGAAGCAACAACGTCCCCATGCCCAACTTTTTTTATTTGTTGCCCCCTTAAGAGGGCCGACATTTCGGATAGGGTTGATTTATGGCCCAGGGCTTGGATATGACATTCAACAGGGGTTGAGAGCAGAGCTTATCAATCCAGAAGGAGAAATTTTATGGTCTGGTGTCTGCGTCGCCTCAGCGAGTGCAATTGAAGGCCATTTTTTCGACGCCGATGCAGTCAACCCCAGTTTCATGCGCTTTTTACTCACCTACCAACCTAAGGTGAATGATCGCTGCTTGCAGCAGTTGATTGACCAATGGGAAAACCCTTCGGAGGAGAAAAAAATACAGTTGACAAGCGTTTTTTCCCACACCTTGACGGCGAAAAAGTGCCCTCAAGAAGGGTGCTTTGTCGAATATATCAAATAAATCACTTAACAGTGGCTTTTCTAGCCACCCAAGCAACGTTCGTTCAGGATTGTCCAAGCCATTTCCGTTTCAGGCGACAAATTTCTGGCCGCTCTTACCGACCGTTCCGGCCGCAATGGCTCGAACCTGTCCAGCCCTCACAAAGGGAAGGCCAGTTTTTAAGTAGTCTCGACCGCATGGAAAGATGGTGCCATTGGTCATACAACTAGAGACGCTAGCGGCTTTTAGGCCAAGGCACTATGAGGTCTGACCTAGTTTGTGAGTAACTTTTGTGCCGGTCTGCGTTGGGAATTAGGCTTTCGGCTTACCGAACAATCGGAGACCTTCGTGGGGGGGGGTCTAGGCCTGATTGGCACTGGAGGCGGAGCAGGGGTGCCAGGAGGAGAACAAGAGTTGATCCCTAGACTGATACAAAAATCGGTTCCTTAGATTTACAATCCAGAAAAATTCAAAATTCAAACCCATATCCAATATATATCACAGGCTTAGGTGTCCTTACTGTCTTAAAACCTTCCTTTTTGATCGTAACCTCAGTGCCTAGTGACTGCAAATCAATGGAAATAACCAAATGGGTTGCATCATCAAAGGCTACAAAGCCCATATGTGTTGCCAAGGTGGTGGTATCCGACACCTGCGTAACATGCGTACAATGTTCACGAACAGATTGCATTTCCTTGCTATTTACAGCCTGTTTGCAGCCTTCACTTCGACTTGGGGAATCAACCAAATAAACATCCACATCAAAATGATTGAACTCCACAGTTGGACCAAAAAACAAAGCGGTCTTGCCGGAGGATGCACTTGTGGTAATCCAGGCTGGAGAAAGACTGTACAACAAGAAACTCTCCCTGATTTTCCCAATGCCAGTTTTTTTGTAATTACCTGCACTTGAAAAATTTTGTGTCGTCGAGTCAAAAACTCCGGTCAACAAAGTTGAGACCCAACGTATACCAATTGGATATGCGCCAAGCATACTGGTATTGCCACCAGCGATGCCCGCTCCATTTGTCAAATGGGCTCCATACTCTTCCCCTTGTTTGTGGACCTTATAGTCTGCATAAGGGGTAATGATCCCCAAATTCCAAACGCTGTCTTTGGCGGCGATTTGAGCATAAAGGCGAGTCTCAGCCTGGGTAACCAACCCAATAAACAAAAAAGTGTTCAACAAGCACGACGTAACCGAAAAACGCATCACAACCTCGTTTTAGCGTATAGAAATGTGCAGCCTTCCATTATCCCATGAGGTAGATTTATATTCCACCTTCGGGTCAAACCAAGGCTTTGCGAAATCTTTGCCATAGGCACTGCCCATACTGAGACCAGCACTAATCAAGAGGGAACCATTGCTTGCTCCCATAACCCCACGTTCGTAGGCTACGCTTTGGGCTGCGTCCAGCCATCCGCCTCCAACGATGCCATAAGCTCCAAAACCTGCTCCTACCGCCCCGCCAATTGCGGCTCCGTACCGGGCGCGGTTTTGACGTTCGTCTTCACCCTTTCCTTCTGCCCAAGCATCGCCATATCCTTTGATATAGCCGACAACGGCACCGCCAGCAGCAACGCAGGCAACCGAACCTAATCCAAACGAAGCCCCTAGACAAGCTGCCGTTACGGCACCCCCTATAGTCCCCGCCACAAAGGATACAAAAATCTTTTTTGAAAGTTCAGAATTCAGATCTATTCCGGTTTGGCTCCGAATGTAAGTAGAGATGCCCCCAGCAATGCCCGCCACAGAGAATCCCTTGTCGATTTTATCAACCGTCTTGATCACCCGTTGAAATGTCCCGCCCAAGTCCAGGCGACCATGGGACAGCCGTTGGAAAATGGCATCTACCCTGGCCCGATTTCTCTTGTAAGCCGTTACATCCGCTTGGGCACCTTGAAAGGTAGCGGCCATCTGGCTCAACATGAAAGTGGCCTCATTGATGGCACCCAAAGTGATCCCTGTTGCGATGTCATTACCGGTCTGTGCAACCTGTTCCGCTCCTTTTTGAATCGCCTCATCCAACTTATCCAGGGTTTCGCAGGAACTGTGAAAGAGGCATGACCCAGCTTCAGAGAGAACATCCTTTACTGCGTTGGCGTTGGCGAGCAAATTGGCAAAACCGTGGTTTGCCGCCTGCATCCCACTATCAATGATCTTGCTCGGGTTGATCTTGCAGCACTTCCAATGCCCGGTTGGGTCGGTGTATTTGACCGGGTTGCCGTTGACGTAGGCGTAGCGGTTGTACTCCTGGGGATCGTCGCCACCGCCGGGGATCAGGTTGTCGGGGGTGAGGAACCGGCCCAGGCTGGGGTCGTAGTAACGGAAGTGATAATAAACCAGCCCGGTGTCGTTGTCCATCTCTTGGCTGGGGCTTTTGTCCCCAAAGCAGGGAGAACTTTTGTGCCGGTCTACGTTGGGAACCAAGCTTACGTCTTACTGAGCCATCGGAAACCCTCATTGGGGTCTAGAACGGATTGGCACTGGAGGCGGAGCGGGGGGCCGGGAATGGAGCTAGAATTTATTACCCAAAGTAACTTCAAATAACTTACTGTGATTCAGCTCAAATCCATTTTTGCGAATGGTTGTCAAGCCAGACTCTATCGAATTTTTAGCATTTTAGCGTTTGATCAACAGGAAAGTTCAAATCTTGAGATTAAATCAAAAAGAACCTCCGACGGAGAGCCACACGCTCGAAGTATATCGAATCTCAACATTGTCTGTCTTTACATGAAGAGGTGACTCAACAAAAACGCCGAATTTTTCTACAAAACGAGGACGTAAACCGATTTCGGTGCCAATCCTGAAAATCGGCCCCACTTGGCGAACACTAAAGCTGCGCTTTTCGCAGTACAATTGGACCTCCGCTGCCGACTGGGTGTTGACCGCCTGTGCACAGGCGGAAGAACGATCAGAGCTATGGGTCAAATAAACTTCTCCATTTACGGAGGTCTGGACTACGCCAGCATCAAGAAAACTAAGGGCATAAAAATTGTTATCTTTGCTGAATGTACCGACAGCGAGCCGCATCGACAGCTCCGACAACTCCATCAAGACATTTGAATCCAAGCGAGTAATCGATTGTGCATTTACACCTTTCCCTGGTTGATCCAGAGATTGCGTTGAGACATAGCTCCAAGTGTATTGGGCTTGGCCTCCCAAACGTAAAGGTTGATTGTCAGGTAAACTGTTCGGAAAAACCCGATACCCAAACCTAACTTGTTCGTTGGTCTTATCTTTCGCCTGCGCCGCCACGTCGGACTTATTGTCAAAGCTAAAGGTGGCAACGTCTCGACCCTGCTGGAACTCGAAAAAAAACCGCTAAACCCTTCCGCAGCGCAGGCGCTGCCGGGGAATGAGCTCGGGATAAAAGTGAACAAAAAGAAAAAAATTTCCTGCCAACCTATCCGCTTGGTTAAAAATTTTGTCAACAATCGCATCGCAACCCGCTCCTCCATTTAAATTTTAGATTCCTGTAGTTAACAATGAGTTCCACATAAAACTTGGCAGGAGCCCAATGATGGCAAGCGATCTTACACTCGTCAAATATTCAGGTTTTGTATACAGGGTATATCCAGCGTCGATAACTGAAGCGGCTGAGTATTGGCGCAATCCCCTTTTACCTCCAATAGTTAAAGATTCATCCATGGATTTGCCTTCAGCGTAATAGGATTTACCGAATCCCGTAACCCCACCTGAAATTCCTGCGACAATTCCTGCGCAGCCTGCGCAAAGAAGGACTCCCGCCACCGTCGCTACCGTATTAAGCCCATCCCAAAAGGCAGGGCTGCGCGCTAGTTGCCAGTTTGCCGTATTTTGATTCTCCACAAACTTGGCACCCAATTCCCTCGCATTGGAGTATAGTTGCGAACCGAGGCGTGCGGGGTCATCATAGCTACTGGCTTTAGTTAGCAGATTGATGGTTTTTGCGGAGAACTCTTTTATAGCGGCTCCATTCGCAAGAGTCTGATTTTTTATAGCTTCAAACGTAACTTGCGAACCTAACCAAACATTGCTCGCCGCCTCTCGGCTGCTCATCCAAAGGTTTGAAGCTGAGGCTGCCCCTTGGTTGATAGCTCCTGTGGCCATTGTACCCGCAGTGATCAGCCCTGCGGAAATTGCTTCAACAGCGCTGGTAATCCCTATTTCGATCAGTTTCAGGGCGGAGACAGTATTGTCCTTAAAACCATTCAGTACCTCGGCTGGGTGGGTCAGCAAGTTGTTGTTCACGACCGAATCCTTAACGCTATTGGCCACCTCCACAACTTTGTTGGCGGCAGTAAGCACCGGGTTCAACGCCGTACGGACCGCCCCCATAAGTTTCTTGCAGCACTTCCAATGCCCGGTCGGGTCGGTGTATTTGACCGGGTTGCCGTTGACGTAGGCGTAGCGGTTGTACTCCTGGGGGTCGTCGCCACCGCCGGGGATCAGGTTGTCGGGGGTGAGGAATCGGCCCAGGCTGGGGTCGTAGTAACGGAAGTGATAATAAACCAGCCCGGTGTCGTTGTCCATCTCCTGTCCGGTGAAGGAGGCGAATTTCTTTTGGACCCGTTCATGGCCGTAAGAGGAAGGTTCATGCACCTCGCCGTAGGGCAAGTGGCGCAACTTGGCGGACAGCTTGCCTTGGTCGTCGGTGACCATCGTGGCGGTCTGGACTTGGTTGGCGTGGTAAAAGGACTTGTGGGTGATCGTCGGCACCGCCGGGGCGGGGACTTGCTCCTCGGTAGAATAGTCCGGGTTGGCCTCGGCGGGCGGGGGGACCTGATCGTTGCCGGTGGGGGTGGTGTTGACCGGCTGGGTGCCGATGTAGCCGTTGCCCCCATCTGCCGTAGGGGCAACGTCATTGTTGTTTTTGTTGGTACAACCTGCGGTCCAAACCAACATCACCACCATGGAGAAGGCCAGTCCCCGAGAGAAGGGGTTAAACCCGCTTTTGAACCGCCGGTCTCGGACTTCATTGAACAGACTCGACAGCAGCAAGCTGACCAAAACAAAGATCGCCAGCCCAAAGAGCACCAAGGGAACCGCCCGCTCTACCGGGGGGCGATGAAGGAAAGCCAAACCTCGGTAAAGGACTACCAGCGCCAACCCTTTGGGGTGGGTTGGGTCAAACAGATTGGCATAGGCTCCATACTGCCCGGCCTTGTTGAGGTCCGCCCGGCTGAATTCCTCGTCATAACTGGCCAGCCGACCGGCCGCTCCGGCGCTGACCACCTTGGTGACCACGATCCGGTCCGTCTGTTCGTAGACCCGGACTTCCATACCTTCGGCAGGGTAAAAAGTGGCGTAAACTCGGTTGGATGCGTTGCCTTGGAACACCACCCTGGCCACCCGTTCTCCCCGGAAATCGTAGGCCATAGTTTGGACCAACTGGCCGTCCTTAAACACCGCTGCCATACGGCCAAGGTCGTCGTACTGGTACTGCCACAAGACCCCACCCATCAGCTTGTCGGTGGTATTGCCCAGCCCGTCGTAGCGCATCTCCAGCCCCGTGCCGGAAGTCAGGGTGAAGCCGTCGTAGTTGAAGTTCATCACCCGATTGCCGCTCATCAAGGTCAGGTTCCCGACCGCATCGTAGCGGTATTCCTTTTGCCCATAGGAGCCGAAAGCTTGGGTCAATCGGTCCAGGGCATCGTATTTAAAGTCTTGGGTTTCCGAAACCGCACTTTCCGGGGCCACGTTGGTCCCTTGAGGAATCACGTTGGGCTTGCTCCCAATAATCGGGCCAGTTTCAGGGTACAATGTTACGCTTTCTATGGGAATTCGAAGAAGTCTCGAAATATTGGACCAAAGGTTTCAATTACGAATTCTGCGAATTGCGGGCTTTCCAGATAAAGAACTGGGCTTTCTGATTGTTTCAGTCGAAAGTTTGCCGTTTCCCAACGGAAGGGAGTACGATACTTTACTCCAAATTCTCCCCAATAAAACAGCCATGCGGCACCAATCTGCACAGTCGCTAAAGTTTGGATCGAGGAAAAATTGACTCTTTCACAGGCCGAATGATTGATATCCTTATTATAGTTTTCATAGGTTTCGGTCACACATTTGGGCGTGCGGTCCGAACCACGAGTTAAAAAAACCCGTCCCGACAAGAGCCCGTACGCAAAAACCGGTCCGGCGTACAATTGCAGTCCTCTACGAGTATCCGGATGGTCTTCGTAAACCATCCGTAAATCCATAGACCACGCATAGTAATCAAGCAGGCTATAGTTGGAGTTATAGATTGTTTCACCATCTTTGATGCCATCATTTTGCATGAAATAGGAATTGAACCTGATCGCAGGGCGCCACTCAAACCTGAATCCCGTTTCGCTATCCTGCCATTGTTCAAAAATCATCCCCATCGTTGGTCGCAGCCCGTCGATGATCCAAGCAGAAGTATCGGCACTTTTCTTTTCCACCCAAAGATTTGCTTCGCCTAGTTCATACCCCAAAAACGGACGCACCGATTCCTGAGCCCTTATGTTTTTTGCCAGGGCCAGCAAAGCAAGAGAAAGAATCCCTAAAACAGAGATTATTCTTTGTAACTTTATTTTATTGGGGCAAAGAAATCCGACCAATTTGACTCAATGGGAGTGGAGGATGTTGGAACCGGGATAAAATTTGAATGCAAATGTTTCCCCGTGTTTATGTTTTGGTGAAAGTTGATATAACGTAGAAAAATTACTTGGTTTCATAAAACAAATACAGCCCGCCTTGCTCTGCAAACTTCAAGTTGCTTGCCTTCACACTGAATGGAGAACGATAGCGTACCCCCCAATTGCCCACCTTTGAAAGCCACACAAGGCCAACCTCACGGGTCGAAGCTGTGCGGGTTGATTGGACATGCACTCTTTCGCAGTTTTCTCGAATTCCGGTGCCCGAGTTCATTTTTACCGCTTTCTCGCATTCGGAAGACCGGTCCTCCCCATGGGTTAAGTAAAAATTGCCATCAAATGTACCATGTGTAATGGTAGGCCCCGCATAAAGTTGTAGTCCGAAATCTAAAGCCAAAACCAACCTGGGAGTCAGGTTGATGCTGAAAAAATTCACGCCACCAGCATCCCTGACTCCCAGCGAACGGTCCAAAGGTTCATTGGTCGTATATTGCCAATCATAATTGGTCCAATTTACATAGGCACGCCAGTCTATGAAAAGGCGCTCTAAAAACCTTGGTTCATTGTTGTAAAAAAATCCGACATACGGAATCAGGTTTGGAGCAAAGGAAGAACCCAGTCGGGCAGAGGGCTCCTTACCTTCCTCCCCCACCAGCAGAATTGCCCGTCCGAGTTCAAAGTAATAAAAACGATTCACTCGTTCTTCCGCTTGGGCTTCTCCATAAAGCAGAAATAAACATAAGGCAACACAAAGGTAAAACCATGTTATTCTCCAGTTTTGATTGCTTAACATTGGGCTTTAGCCTGTACCTGTATTGCCTTCGTTTCCATTGTTGCTTTTGTCTTTGCCGTTGTCAGGGTTCCATCGGTCGAAAAACTCTGTAATAGCCTTATTAAGGTCGCCATACATTGACAACACCTTATTCATTGCATACTCGTGAGCCTCACTGGCTGTATGAGGCCCGGTCTCCTTCCCTTCGATTTTTTTATTATACCGATATTGCCCCCAATACATCGTGTAATACCCCGTTATGACGGCCAGAGACTTGCAACCGATCTTTGTTACCATTTGACTGACAATTTCTGCCAGCCAGCCACCCTGAATGCATCCGTAAATTCCAGCAACAGCGACAAGAAGGCCGGCTAAAGCCCAAGTTGCTCCGGACTCCACGGTCTGGAAATACCATTTTTTAACCTGTTGGCGTGCGTTTTCATGTATTGATGCAATTTTTCCGGAAAAAGCACTAGGATTAAACTTAAAAGTTCCTGGTCCTTTTAGCTGTCCCCAAAGCCCGGCTGCAGCGGTTTTACTGTTCAAAAAAGCTTTTGCGTTTGCGACAGCACTTTGGTTGAAAGCCAACAAAGGAACAACCAAAAGAGCCGCCAAATTCGGACCAAGTTTTGCTAGATAGTCCTCAGCTTTCTCCACAATGGGCTCGATGCAGGACGAAGGATTTTTTACGCAAGGCGGAGGCTCCGGCATGCAAGACGAAGGGTCTTTTACGCACGGGCCTTCAAAAGCCCCAGCAATAGGGTCAATTATGCCGTGCCATACCTTGGTGGCATTGTCTGCAATCGATTTTGCCCACCCTGGAGTCTTCCAATGCCCAGTCGGGTCGGTGTATTTGACCGGGTTGCCGTTGACGTAGGCGTAGCGGTTGTACTCCTGGGGATCGTCGCCACCGCCGGGGATCAGGTTGTCGGGGGTGAGGAATCGGCCCAGGCTGGGGTCGTAGTAACGGAAGTGATAATAAACCAGCCCGGTGTCGTTGTCCATTATCTCAAAATTTATAACAAACACTTAAAAGCAGTTTTGACCGGGCCAACCTATAAGTATCATTTTGGGCTTGAAGGGAGGGTTGAAAGGTAATAAGGCCAAAGAAATTATTCTGTAAGCCCACCACAAGTCCTGATATTAAAGAAACAGTTGTTGAATATATTTCTTGTTTGACTTCTTCGCACTCTTTTCTGAGTTCTACCGTCTTTCTGTTATCTACTGCGTGCTTACAAGCAGCACTACGATCAGAGGCTTCAGAAAGGTGCGCATGGATAAGGAAACGATTATATTCTACCGATGGGCCTAAAAACCAGAGCGCTTGAATTCTGTGACCATCATGTTTGCTAAGCTTATCGACTGTCCAGGCCATTGAAATTGAATATAATGCCGAGTACTCTCCGATTGAACCGATATACGAGTCCACATACCTGCCATCGCCGAAGGTTTGTCCGTTAACCTGAGAATATCCTGCGGCAAAATAGGATAACCACCCGTTTCCAGAGGAGGAATCTCTACCAAAAAGGTCAAGGTGTCCTAATGTTATGCCAAGCTCATCTTTGAATATTGCTCCCCCATTGACACCTCTTTTGGTGATTTCATATACCGATGCACCAACTGAACCCCCTATCCATGGAGTTTGCCCCTCAAAAAAGAAAGGAGAGGTATCACCTATTTCTCTTGGTGCGGCGGAGGGATTAGCTGGCTGTTGCCCAGGTTTAGGAAAATTTTTTGGCAGTTCTTGGGCCTGTGAAGAAACAAAACCAAAGAAGACCACCAAAAAAAAGAATATGTTGCGCTTCATAAGCACCGCTCTTGTTCAAAACATTCCACATCTGACTTAATCGAACCTATCCCCGCTGGCCCCCTCAAGCCGACCCCCTTTTACCGGTTGCGCTTGGCATCGTAGGGAGGTTGGTGGGTCAGCCGTTGGTCCTCAACCGCTCCGCCGATGGTGAAGTGGTAGAGGCTTTGGAACTCCTGGTGTTTGATCCCCAAAAAGTCGTGGATCTGGTCGTCATGGTAACAACCGATCCCGGTTCCCCGGAACCCTGCCGCTTCTGCCTCCAGGTAGAGAACCTGCCCCACGAGGCCACAAGCCCAGAACAAACGGCGGTACAAAGAGGCATCCTCCCCGACCCCCCCAAAGGGGGCCAACATGCCCAGGGAAAAGGTGGAGTTGGCGGCAATCGCTTGGTTGCAGCAGGCTTGGCCGATCATCTGCCTTGCATCCCCTGGCTCCAACAAAAAGAGGCCCGAATCCCCAAAGGGTGACCAAAGAAACCGGGGGTCCAAGACCTCTTTGAGTTGGGCCAATGATTCCTCGGCCCGGCAGTAGAGATAAACCCCCGGGGTGAGTCCGGTGACCCGGTGGACAAACAGGACCAGATGGACCGGCGGACAGGGCAACCCCAGATCAAAGGGGGCGTAGCCCTGGCGGGGTAAGGTCGCCTCCAACAGGGCAAAAAAGCGGTCTTGGTCCATCACGCTGGCCGCTGCTTGGTAGGCTTGGCCAGAACGGCGGCGGCGGACCAGGGTTTCGGCATCGTACAACTGGGGTCGGGTTTTGGACCAGGGGCGTTGGGGCAGCAAAACCGGGGCATAAGGCCGGTGGGATTGGCGGCTGTACAAGGCGGCCTCTTCGTTGGGCTGCCAAGGCAGGTTGTCTTCACAAAGTTTGGCCGGGGTTCCGGTCCAATCGAGGCCAGCCAAAAGCTCTAGGGCCTCGGTGGGCACTTCGGTCAAAGGCTCCCCAGGGCCGACCCAAACCAAGGCTTCCGGCTCCTCTTCTTCCCCTGGAGTCCAGCGGACCTTGGGAAAGCCCAACAGTTGCCCCAGCTCCTCGGTCCCCAACCCGTTGACCAGCTTTACCTTCCAGCCCAGCAGATTGGCGGCAAAGCCCAAGGCCCCCAGGGCATGGCCCAGGTCATGTTGGCAGTACCGGAACGCCCGGACCCCATACTTCCAAGACTCCCGGATGGCCAGACTGGTCAGGCCCACCCAAAATCCTTGGCCCAGGATGGCTGCCAAAGGGACGGTGGCGGCCCCCAGAGCGGCTCGCTGTTCCAGTTGGTGGTGCAAAGGTTGGTAATGGAAGACCCCAGAGAGTTGGGGCAAGACCAAGTGCGCCTCGGTGGGGTGCAGGTTGCCGCTGGAAGGATTGATCCTCAAGGCCCAACTTTCGTCCCCATAAGACTTCCAGGCCGAAAGAGCCAAAGACAGCTCCAAAAAGGCCCCGACCGATTCCAGGTCCACCGGTCTGGCCGGTTGGGCGACCGGCTGGTACAAAAATTCTGCCCCCAGGCCCAAGGAGCGCTGCAAAAAGGGTAGCTCCAGTTTGGTCGTGCCCAGGTATTCCTGGAATGGACTGGGTTGGTTGTCCCAATCCAAAAAGGGCAGGCTGTCGGCGTATTTTTCGGGCCGGTGTTTGCTCAAGAAGTGGTATTCAAGGATGTCTTTGGCAAGGGCCGTACTCATGGGAATCCTCGTGAGGTTTAAAAAAAGTCCACCTCCTCGGAGAGGTAGTCGCCGCCCAAAAGGATGATTTCCCCTTCGGCGGCAGGAAATTTCCCGCCCATTGGCTCGGCGCAGCAAAAGATTTTTTGCACCGGGGCGCTGATCTTGATCAACCGGTCCCCAAACTCGCTGGCCCGCTCCAACTTGGTTGAATAACTGGTCAGACAGTTGTTGCGCAACACCCAGGTCCGGCTGCCCAAGGTCTCGACCCGCTCCGATTCGTCCCGGTTGGCGTTGTAGCCCCGGTAAAGCGTGATCCGTCCATCCTTGGGGCCAAACCGGGCCAGGTACCGTTGGACATATTCATACACCAGATCCAGCTGGGCGTAGATCGAATTGTAATGAAACCTAGGGTGCATTTTCTCCGCCATGTAAGCCAAGTAGGCGGGAGTTTGGATGCCGGTCAGGATGCCGTTGTGGTACAGCGCCTTGAGTCCGAACCTGCTTTCCGCCCAGCCCTTGAGCACCGCCCCTTCAGGCCGGTTGGAGTCAAAAAACCAACCTCGAATCAGCCGCATGAAGCCGGCTTGGTATCGTTTTGACTTTCCGGTAAGCTCTTGATCATCCAGGTTAAACAAAGCCCGCATGTGTTCAAAAAAAAGTGGAGCATGGTCCTCTTCCGCAAACCGGTCCAAAACCTCAAAAAAAGGCTGGTACATCTCCCGAACCCCGTTGATGTGTATCTCCGAAGGACTTTCGTTGTACTGGATCGAAGCAAAAAACGGGGTGGGGATCCCGATCAGATTGGTGTACTGGAGGTAGGGATTTTCCATGTCTCAAAAGATACAAATTGTCGGTTTTACGACAGGCCCGACAAAAACAATCGGAACCGGTCCCTCAATGTTTACGGGGTTCTAAGGCCTAAGGACCAAACTGGCCTTGGGCTTGCTCTAAACAAAGGAAACCCAAAACCAACCCCTTTGGGAACCCCTAACTTGGAGGCTAACGTGAGCCAATGCAATCCAAAAACTGCGCCGGAAGATCCGAGGAACGAAGATCATCCCTGTTTTTCCGAACAGGCCCACCACTACTTTGCCCGGATGCACCTGGCCGTAGCCCCTGGGTGCAACATCCAGTGCAACTACTGCAACCGCAAGTACAACTGTGCCAACGAATCCCGCCCCGGCGTGGTGGTGGACCGACTGACCCCAGAGGAAGCGATCAAAAAGCTGTCCCTGGTGGCCCAAGAGGTCAAGGAGCTTTCGGTGATCGGCATTGCCGGACCGGGGGACGCACTTTGCAGTTCCCAGCGAAGTTTTGAAACCATGAACAGGATTGCCGAAAAATTCCCGGACCTCAAGCTTTGTCTTTCCACCAACGGTTTGGAGCTGCCCCGTTTTGCCGACCAGATCGCCGCTTTGGGAGTGGACCATGTGACGGTTACGATCAACACCTTAAACCCCAGGACGGCCCAAAAAATTTACGCCTGGGTCAAGTGGGAAGGGCAAAAACGCAACGACTTGGAGGCAATGGCCCATTTTCTGGCAAGGCAACAAGAGGGGTTGCGGGCCTTGGTCAACCTGGGGGTGATGGTTAAGGTCAACAGCCTGATGATGCCCGGAATCAACGACCAGGAGCTTCCTGCGTTGTCCCAAAAGCTCAAGAAAATGGGGGCCTTTTTGCACAACATCATGCCTTTGATCTCCCAACCGGAGCACGGCACGGTTTTTGGTCTGCAAGGACAGCCCGAGCCGACCGAAGAGGAGATGAAGACCGTGAGGGAAGCCTGCGGCGACATGAAACAGATGACCCACTGCCACCAGTGCCGGGCCGATGCCATTGGCAAGCTGGGGGAAGACCGGTTTGGCGAGTTCGGCAAGGAAAAGTGGGTGGACCTGGAAACCCCTGAAGACAACGGAGCCAAACAACGGGAGCTGTGGCGCAAACGGGTCTCCTTCGCTTTGGGTCGCACCAAAAAGAACCAGGAGCCCAGCTTCCTGATCGCTGCTTGCAGCGAGTCGATGGGGCTTGTGAACCAACATTTTGGCCATGCCGACAAGTTCTACATTTTTGAGGTCACCGGCAAACAGGCGGTACTCAAGGAGATCCGCCGTCCCCAGGCCAGCTACTGCACCGGCGACGACACCTGCGGGGACAAAGAAACTTTGTTGCAAAAGACCCTGGAGCTGCTTTGCGACACCCAGGCGTTGGTTTGCCTCAAAGTGGGCTTTCCGATCTACAAAAAGCTGGAGGCCGCCGGGATTCTGCCGGTGGTGGACCAGTCTTCCAAGCCTCTGGTCGAGGCCGTCAAGGCCGCCGCCGAGCAGGTTTTAGCCCGTGCGGGGCTAGAGCAAAAGCCCACTTTGATCCAAGAGGTATCATGAAAGTCATGGTCAGCAAAAAGGAATTTGGCTTCTCCGTTTATATCCCCAAAAAGGACCTGGAAGCCAAGGTGGTCAAGACCGACCCGGCCTTTGTCTTTGGCGGACAGTGGGACCTGGAAGGTGGGTTGTCCTTGTACCTGGAGCCGTTGCCCAAAGAACCGAAGTTCCCCATCACCCTGGAAGCCAAAAAACTCTGAGGTCAAGATGATCGAAATCCTGGATACAACCTTGCGGGACGGGGAACAAACCCCTGGGGTTTCGTTCACCACCCAAGAGAAGGTGGAGATTGCCCAGCGGCTGGACGCACTGGGGGTCAACTACATCGAGGCCGGGGTCCCGGCGATGGGCAAGGTAGAGGCCCAGGCGATCCGGGAGATCGTGGCTCTGGGGCTCAAGGCCAAGGTGGTGGCCTGGAACCGGGCCGCCTTGGGCGACCTGGAGGCTTCCTTGGCCACCGGGGCCAAGGTGCTGCACCTGTCCCTGCCGGTGTCCGACCAATTGATTGAAGGCAAGCTGGGCTGGAACAAAGGGGAGGTTTTGGCCCAACAGCGCCGGTGCCTGGAGTTCCTGGCCTATGAAGGGGTGGAGGTCTCGGTGGGGGCTGAAGACAGTACGAGGGCCAACCCCGAATTTTTGTTGGACTACGCCCAACAGGCAGAAGCCTTGGGTGCGGTTCGGGTGCGGTTTTGTGACACCTTGGGCCTGCTGGACCCCTTTGGACTGGTGGACTTTTTCCAGCCTTTGGTCCAAAAGCTCAAGACCAAAGCGGAGATCCACAGCCACAACGACTTTGGCATGGCCACCGCCAACGGACTGGCAGCGGTGCGGGCCGGGTTTCAGGTGATCGACACCACCGTGTTGGGCCTGGGGGAGCGGGCGGGCAATGCGCCTTTGGAGGAGACCGCCATGGTGCTTCGTTACCACCTGCACCAAGAAGGACTCAAGACCGAGGGGCTAAAGGACTTGGCGAGGTTTGTGGCCTTGGCTGCGGGCCGGGCGATTCCGGTCAACAAAAGTGTGATCGGTGAAGAAATCTTTTGCCACGAATCTGGCATCCACGCCGACGGGGTGCTCAAGGACCCCAAGAACTACGAGCCCTACGCCCCGGAATGGGTAGGGGCACAGCGGCAAATTGTGATCGGCAAACATTCGGGCCGCCGGGCGTTGCGTTACAAGCTGGAATCCCTGGGGCTGACCGCCGGTTTTGAGATCGGCGAACTGCTTGACCGAGTCCGGGCGCTGGCCACCGCCAAAAAGTCCGTCCTCTCCGACCTGGACCTGATCCACCTGGGCCGCCCTTAACCGGACGCAATCCGCTTTTGGGGTGCCCCCCGGCGGGGTAACTTTTAACCGCCCCCCGACTGAACTGCCTTTGCCTACCTGGCCGCCCTTTCGCCCCGCCGACCTCCTTTAAAAAAGGTCGTCCAACCTCCCAGGAGGTCGGTGGGGTGATGTTTAAAAAAGAAAAAACTCTACAGGGCAAAAAAACAAAACTTCACAATACGCATCAAATAGGAAAGTATGTTTTAAAATTGAGTATAATGGAACCAATACTAGTGTAATGATAAGTAACAAAAAGCCGTTTCTTAAGTTTAAATATGCGGTCTCGTTCCTCATTTGCCGGATCAGATTGACCTGCTCCTGACCGATTAGTGCGTAAACCAAAGTGTTTATTTCATCTTTTGCAAGTTTGTGCCTGAAATGTGTCCCAAAACCATATTTTGGCATCGTCCCAATTGCGCCCAAGGCTGTAAGCCCTCCCACTAGCATGTAAAATGCTGCTGAGCTTGTCAAAACAAAGCCAAGAAACTCAAGAAATCCCTCAGCAACCGTCTTCAAAAAAATTGTGGCTCCTCCGCTTAAGACGGCTAGTCCAACGCTAAATGCGAGTGTAAATTTAAAAGTTTTCTCGTCAATGCTATCAGCTCTTTTATGTTCTTCTAAGAGCCTCTCTTTCAGTATTTCTGGAGACAATTCCCGATATACTTCAAACTCGTTGAAATGTTCAAAATCCTGTTTTTTTATTTTCTCTACTTTCCGCTTTTTCTGCCTCAGGTACTCAAAAGCAGGGAAGAGTTCCTCCAATATCCGAAGCATACATCCGCTAAGTTTTGCTTTCATCATACCAACTTATTGTTTGAGGGAAAGCCAAGATGCAATTTCTCGATCCAAAGGCCTGGAATCTGATTTAAGCCAGCCCCATTCGCCTGTGGGGTTCACTTCTAGAAAAATAAAACCATCTTTTGTTTCAAGCAAATCAATCGCAGAGTAGTTTAATCCAAGGATTGAAGTCAGCTCAAAGCATGCTTTCTCGACTGACAGAGGAAGCGAAAAGTCCGTGTATTCCAGTTGATCCTTTTTTGTAATTCTCCAATCTCCTTGGATGGGTTTTCCTTTAGATAAAATTTTCACGGCAAAAATCTTTTTCCCAATAACTGTCACCCTGATGTCAGTCTTGTCGGCAACGTACTCCTGCAAAATAAAGGGTACTTGTGTCAATTGCTGGGTTTGAAGCAGTGCGGGCTCAACTTGAGTGCTGAATGTAAACAGGCAATCCTGCCCATCTTTCAGCAAAACCGAATCAACGGATTTGAGAATTTGTTCTTTTTTTGCTTCCCTAAAAGCTGATGGCAATACATTCCCAATGCTCGTCGGAGGTAGGGCAAAGCCACAACGTCCTGCTACCAAAAGCTGATATGGCTTACTCTCAGCCAAATAGGTTGCCTGTGGCCAGTTCATCCATCTAGCGTTATCAAAGACGCACATTGCTCGAAGAAACCCCATCCACTGTGATCGGGATAGCTGTTCTTCGGGGCTGAGTGGCATAGAAGGGGTATTTCTTAAAAAGACAGGCTGGCGAAACCAAACAGACACCAACTCATTGTCGATGAACCAACTGTTTCCAGATTCAGGTTCGACAACGTGAAGCCTTGGAGTTGCGGCATCCAACTCAAACCTAAACTCGTGCATTTGTTCACGGTTCAGTCTTAGAAAAGGAATACCGTCCGACCGCAATTGTACAGCAACCAAATCAGCAGAAAAATCGTAGATTCCAGTCAGAAGCAATACCTGTGGTTTCACTCGCCCTTTTGGTCTTCCCCAGTTTCCAAATCAGCTTTTTTTGTTTGTCCCCCTGCCATAAATTCAGCCAGTTGAACTAGCGTGCTTTCCCCTTTTTTCCAAGTCCCCAAAGTTTTATCGTAAAACGAACCAGCGGGCATTTCAGGAACTTCCAGAAATGGCTTCCTAGTTGAAAACGCTATCAACGGGTGAAGAGTCATAATTTTCCTCATAATTGGGATGGACTATTCCATCTGAGGGCAGCGTAGCTTTTTTTTCCTTGAAGGCAAACACATTTATTAGCTAAAAACTCTCCACCTCGATCTTGAGGGTTTTGATGCGGTAGGCGATTTGGCGGGGGGTGAGGTTGAGCAGACGGGCGGCTTTGGCCTGGACAAAGCCTGCTTGCCGTAGGGCGGCGATGACCCGGTCCCGTTCGTTGGCGATGGACTGGAGGTCCTGGGGGACTGCCGGGGTGGGGCTTTGGGGAGCGGAGAAGCCGGAGGGTTGGAAGCTGCCCAAAGGGGCGGAGCCGAAGCCTACGGCCGGGCCGCTGCCTACCATCCCGCCGGTGGGGCCGGGGGCGGCGCTGGCTTGGTGCATGGCGTGGCTCAGGCAGCGGTCGCTGGTACAAGCGATGTTGCAAGGTAGGATCAAACCATCCTTGGCGGTCACCGCCCCTCGGTGGACGCAGTTCTCCAGCTCCCGGACGTTGCCGGGGAAATTGCACTGCTCCAAGACCCGCATGGCCTCGGTGCTGATCGAAAGGGCATGGCCGCTTTTTTGGGCCAGGAGTTTTAAAAAATGCTCCACCAACAGGGGGATGTCCTCCCGCCGGTCCCGCAGCGGGGCTAGGAACAGCGGCATGACGCTCAAGCGGTAATAAAGGTCTTCCCGGAACCGGCGCTGGGCCACCGCTTCTTCCAGGTTTACATGGGTAGCGGCGATGATCCGCACGTCCACCTTCAAGGTTTCCTCCCCACCCAGCCGCTCGAACTCTCCTTCCTGCAAAACCCGGAGCAACTTGGTTTGGAAGGCCAGGCTGGTGTCCCCGATCTCATCGAGGTACAAGGTGCCCTTGTGGGCCATTTCAAACCGGCCCGGCTTGCGCCTCATGGCCCCGGTGAAGGCTCCCTTTTCGTAGCCAAAAAGCTCGGACTCCAAAAGATTGTCCGGCAGGGCGGCGCAGTTGAGCTTGACCAACGGTTGGTTGACCCTGGGGCTGTGGGCGTGGATCGCCTTGGCCACCAGTTCCTTGCCGGTGCCCGATTCCCCGCGGATCAAGACGGTGGTGTCCCACAAGGCCACCTGTTTGACCGACTCCAGGATCCGCTTCATCGCCCGAGAGCCGCCCACCATAGAGCCCATAGGGCCACGGCCTTGGATCTGCTGTTTGAGTTCCTGGGCCTCCTGCTGGATCTGTTGGGTCAAGACCTCCTGGCGAGCGAGCCGAGACAAAACCCCGCCCACCAAGTTGGCCAGGATGGTAACGATCTTGGCATGTTCGTCCAGCCGCCCCTTCTCGCTTTGGGGCAAGGTGATCGACAAGACCCCCAAAAGTTGGGTGCGGTCTAGGATCGGGACCCCGACGAAACAATGGTCTTGGTTGATCAGCCCCAGGCGGTTGAGGAACCTGGGGTCGTCGCCCAACCGGCGGATGGTCAAGGGCTTTTGGGTGGCCACGATCAGCCCCACGATGCCCTCCCCCTTTTTGTAGGAAACCGGGGTAGTTTTTTCCCCGGGTTTGCCCAAAAAGGCCTCCACCAGAAGGCTGTCGGTCTCTCGGTCAAAGAGGCTGACCATGCCGTTGCAGTAGCCCAGCCGTTGTTCCAAAATGCCCAGGATCCGCAGCAAGGTGGTTCTGGTGTCCAGGTCTTCGTTGAAGCAAAGGGAAACCTGGTGGATCACCTCCAGGGCCTTGCCGTTCAGGTCGCTCATGGGGTCCCCCCGAAGCTGAGGGTTAAACAGGCTCCACCCAGCCCGGACCGGGAGACGTTGACCCGAGCCCCGGCTTGGTTGACCATTTGGAAGACCAGACTCAAGGAAAGGCCCTCGTGTCCCGGCTTGGTGCTGAAGCTGGGTTCAAAAATCTTGTATTCCAGCCCCGGAGCTATCCCCGGCCCCGAGTCTTCCACCGAGATATGGCGGCCCAAGGGGTTCTGGAAAAACCGCACCAACACCACTCCGCCCTCGCCGGATGCTTCGGTGCCGTTGTCGATCAGGAGGCCCACCAGGAGCAACAAGACCTCGTGGGACATAGGGTAGGTCAGGCCCGGATCGGGGTTCTCAAACCGCAACTTTTGGCCCTGTCGTACCAGTTGGAGGCCATAGAGGTGGCCCAGGCTTTTTTCCAGTTCCAAAGAAAAGGTGATCCCTTGGCCAAAACCTTCGGGGATCGGGCCCCGGAAGCTTTCTAGCAGTGTACTCTCCATGCCTTCAAGCTGGGCCAGCAGGTTGGTTAAAGTGCCTTCCTGTTCGGCGGTGGCCATCGACTTGAGCCGCATCGCCATGGCCCGAGACAGGTTGATCGGCTGGCGCAGCTGCATGGCTAGGGAGTTGGTCAGTTCCTTGTGGGTCCATTGGCGGATCAGGCCGTTAAAGCCCAAAGCCATGGTCTTGGCCGCCAGCTCACCCCGCTGCCCTTCCAGCTCGGTCAGGTCCGAGAGGGTGACGATCCAAAGAAATTTTTCGGTCGTGACCCCCAAGAGGTCCGAAGCAGGCACCTTTTGGCCTTGGAGCAGGTAAACCCGTTCCTGTTCGGAAGCGAATTTTAAGGTCAATCGGCGGCGTTCCAGCCGGTCGGAATTGCCAAAGAGGCCCTTGAGTTCTTGGGCCAAGTTCTCCGGCCCCTGTGGTCCCAAAGCCAGCCCCAGCTCCCGCAGAGCCCGGTTGTCAAGCAGCCAATGGTTGTGTTTGTCCAGCACCCCCAGCGCATTGTCCGAAAGGTTAAAGAGGTTTTCCAAAAAATTCTTTTGCCCCTCGATCCGGCTTTCGTCGGCCAGTTGTTTGGTGATGTCCCGCAGGCTGAGGACAAAGTGGCCGGGTCCCGCCAGCGGGTCGGGGACGGAAATGGCTGAGAGGTCGATGGTCAGGCGCTCCTTGCCTTGGAGCAGGGATTTGAGACGGCCCCGGAAGTCGTGGCCCAAGGTCAGGCGAATCTGGATCGATTCCCAATCGTTTCTGCCGTTGTGGTCCAAAAAGTCCTCAAACCTCCGGCCAATCAGCTGGACCCCCTTGAGGCCTACCAGCTCGCCAAAGGCCGGGTTGGCCAGCCGAATCCCCCCCTGGATGTCCAAAACCACCACCGAATCCGCCCCGTGGCACAAGGCGATCTCCATTTGCTTCTCTTGGGCCTTGGAGCGAGCCTGTTCGGTGGTGATCCGGTCGATCCCCAACTCCACCATGTCCAAAAACTCCGCCAACAGTTCCTTGGGGGGCCCTTGGGGGTGATTGAGCATCAGCCGGAGGCGGTCGATCTCAAATTTCCATTGCCGTTTGATCATCGGCTTTATCCAATTGGGTTTCAAACAAGAGGCAGTACTGGGTGGGGTCCTGTTCAAACCGGACCTCATAAACGTAACCGGAGCCTTCCTTGTGCCGACGGACGGTCACCTGGCCCCTGGCCCCTTGGGCGCAAAGGGTTTTGCCTTGGTGGGTTAAGGCCAATTTGGCCTTAACCCGGTCGCCCGGTTCAAACAACGGCGGGGACCAGGGGAGGTCAAAGTCCTGGAGTTCCTTTTCCCGGCAGCCGACCAACTGGCCGCTGGTCAGAAAGTTGACCTCATAAACCAAGTCGTCCAAAAAGGTGGCGATCGAATGGACATAGCCCCAGTCACCGGGGTTTTGTAGCCGTTCCCCTCGTTGTTTCCCGTACAGGGTGCCGTCATTGACAATGGGGTTGAGCAACCGAACCTTTTGTCCGACTTCAAAGCGGTAAAAGCTCATGGGCCCGCCGGAGCATAATTGTCAAATTTGTCAAAACTGTTGGCTTTGCTGGTACATTCGCTTTTGCAGGAAGCACAACCTCCGTGGGGAACAAAGGCCTTAGCTCCGGGGACGGACATCTCGCACCAAGCCAGGGCCAACGCCTCTTTGGCCTTTGCCGCCCATTGCTCTTCGGTCAAATCCTTCGGGAAGGCCATCAGTTTCTCACGGTAGGCCTTCAAGAGATGTAAACGAATTACCTTAAGCCGGTCCGGGTCGTAAGGCAGGTCAAAGTATTCAAAAAATTCTTCCGCCGATTCCAGGGCTTCCAATTCTTCGATGATTTGCATCTCTATTCTCCGGTGGTTTTGGTTTCTCTTCTACATGCAACCATTTCTGCAAGGAGAGTGCCTCAAACAAACCATTGTCTGGACTGTATGTAGGGGAGACCTTGTTTTTGGTGGGAGGGTTTGTCCGGTGGTCCGACAAATTGTCGCAAACCCGACAAACTGTCGGGATTCCACCAGAGAACCGGGGCCGACAAAAGAAAGAAATATTTTTATAGCTATGATATTAAATGAGTTTTATAAAATTGCCCCCAGATGGCACAAGCCTCGCTCTGTACAAACCTAACTTGGCATTCATCATTAACCCAATTAGGAGCAAGACGATGGCTAAGATCAGGCAATGTGCAATTTACGGTAAAGGTGGGATCGGCAAATCTACCACCACTCAAAACTTGGTCGCCGGTCTGGCTGAGATTGGCAAAAAGGTTATGATCATCGGTTGTGACCCCAAAGCGGATTCGACTCGTTTGATCCTCCACTCCAAATGCCAAAACACGGTGATGCAACTCGCCGCCGACGCAGGCAGCGTGGAAGACTTGGAATTGGAAGACGTGATGCTGACCGGCTACCGGGGCATCAAATGCACCGAAGCGGGCGGCCCTGAACCCGGCGTTGGTTGTGCTGGTCGGGGAGTAATCACCGCTATCAACTTCTTGGAAGAAGAAGGCGCTTACACCGACGACTTGGACTTCGTGTTCTACGACGTGTTGGGTGACGTGGTCTGCGGCGGTTTCGCCATGCCGATCCGGGAAAACAAGGCTCAGGAGATCTACATCGTGGTTTCCGGCGAGATGATGGCTATGTACGCCGCCAACAACATCGCCAAAGGGATCGTAAAATACGCCAAGTCCGGTAGCGTCCGGTTGGCCGGTTTGATCTGCAACAGCCGCAACACCGACCGGGAAGACGAGTTGATCATTGCTCTGGCCGCACGGCTGGGAACCCAGATGATCCACTTTGTACCTCGGGACAACGTCGTCCAACGTGCTGAAATTCGCCGGATGACCGTGATTGAGTATGACCCTGCCTCCAAGCAGGCTGCTGAGTACCGGACCTTGGCCCAGAAGATCATCGACAACACCAAGTTCATCATCCCGACTCCGATCACCATGGAAGAATTGGAAGAACTGTTGATGGAATTCGGCATCATGGAAGTGGAAGACGAAAGCATCGTGGGCAAAACCGCCGCAGAAGAAAAGGTCTAACCGAACTCAAGGAGAAAGAGCATGAACACCAAGAGTCAAGCATTGACCAAAGCCCAAGCGGAGGGTTTGATCTCCGAGGTGCTGGAGGTTTATCCCGAGTCCGCCAAGGCGGACCGGCTGAAACACCTGGCGGTCAAAGAAGAAGGGGCGGGGCAAGAGGGCTCTTGCGTCACCGCCAACCGCAAATCAATCCCTGGGGTAATGACCATCAGGGGTTGCGCTTATGCCGGTTCCAAAGGGGTGGTTTTTGGCCCCATCAAGGACATGGTACACATCAGCCACGGCCCGGTGGGCTGTGGCCAGTATTCTTGGGGCACCCGGCGGAACTATTCGACCGGCACCACCGGGATCGACAACTTTGTAGGGTTGCAGGTCACTTCGGACTTCCAAGAAAAGGACGTGGTTTTTGGTGGGGACAAAAAATTGGCCACCATGCTGACCGAGATCAACCAGCTGTTCCCCCTCTCCAAAGGGGTTTCGATCCAGTCGGAATGTCCGATTGGTTTGATCGGTGACGACATCGAAGCGGTTTCGAGGAAGTCTTCAGAAGAAATTGGCAAGCCAGTGGTCCCCGTTCGCTGCGAGGGCTTCCGTGGGGTTTCCCAGTCCTTGGGTCACCACTTGGCCAACGATGCAATCCGGGATTGGGTCTTGGGCAAACAAGAGCCCAAGTTCAAAGGGACCCCTTATGACGTTTCGATCATTGGGGACTACAATATCGGTGGGGATGCCTGGGCCAGCCGGATCCTGCTTGAAGAAATGGGTCTGAGGGTTGTTGCCCAATGGTCTGGGGACGCAACCCTCAACGAGGTGCAGTCCACCCACGGTTCCAAGTTGAACCTGATCCACTGCTACCGGTCGATGAACTACATCTGCCGGACCATGGAAGAAAAGTTCGACCTGCCTTGGATGGAATACAACTTCTTTGGGCCGACCAAAATCGCCAAGAGCTTGAGGGCCATTGCCGCCAAGTTTGACCAGAAGATCCAAGACAACGCCGAAAAGGTCATCGCCAAGTACCAAAAGCTGGTGGACCAGACCAACGAGTCCTACCGCCACCGTTTGGAAGGCAAAAGGGTCATGCTTTATGTCGGCGGCTTACGCCCCCGGCACGTGATCGGTGCTTACGAAGACCTGGGTATGCAGATCATCGGTACTGGTTACGAGTTTGGTCACAATGACGACTACGAACGGACCACCGAAGATCTGAAAAACACCACCTTGATCTATGACGACGTAACCGCTTACGAGTTGGAACACTTTGTTAAAAAGATCAAACCGGACATGGTGGGTTCGGGGGTCAAGGAAAAATACGTTCTGCAAAAGATGGGGATTCCCTTCAGGCAGATGCACTCTTGGGACTATTCGGGACCCTACCATGGCTACCATGGATACCCGATCTTCGCCCGGGACATGGACATGGCAATCAACGCACCGCTTTATTCTAAAATCCAGGCACCCTGGAAAAAGACCTCTTAAGGAGTCAACATGAGTAACGAACCCTTGATTGTGGAAGATCACAATACGGTCTTTGACCAGGAAATCTTCCAAAAGTCCTTTCTTGGGAAAAAGGAATTTGAATGTGGCAGTACCCCGGAAGAGGTGCAAAAGCAGTTCGAGTTTTCCAAGACGGCGGCCTACAAAGAGCTAAACTTTGCCCGGACGGCGTTGACCATCAACCCGGCCAAGGCCTGCCAGCCCCTGGGGGCGATTTTGGCGGCCGCCGGTTTTGACGGCTGTCTGCCTTATGTACACGGTTCCCAAGGTTGTGTGGCTTACTTCAGGAGCCACTTCAACCGGCACTTCAAGGAGCCCTTTTCGGCGGTTAGCGATTCGATGACCGAAGATGCCGCCGTATTCGGGGGCCAAAAGAACATGTTTGAAGGGCTGCAAAACGCCTTGGCTCTTTACAAGCCAAAGATGATTGCAGTTTCGACCACCTGTATGGCTGAGGTGATCGGGGACGACCTGAACGCCTTTATCAACAACGCCAAAAAAGAGGGGTACATTCCTCAGGAATACCCGGTTCCCTACGCCCACACTCCAAGTTTTGTGGGCAGCCATCTGACCGGTTACGACCAGATGATGCGGGGCATGATGTATTACTTTACTCGGGGCAAGGAGAAAACCAAGCCCAATGGGAAGATCAACATCATTCCGGGCTTTGATGGTTACTCGGTGGGAAACATTCCCGAAATCAAACGAATGTTGGAGCTGATGGGCGTAAAATACACCATCTTGGGCGACAACAGTAACATCTTGGATACCCCGATGACCGGGGAATTTAAGATGTACTCGGGTGGTACCACCATCGAAGAAGTGACCGATGCCCCCAACGGGATTGCCACCCTGACCCTGCTGCCCGACTCTACCGGGAAGGTCACCAAGGAATGTGTGGAAAACGAATGGGAACAATCCTTGATCGGGGTCACTCCCTTGGGATTGGCGGGGACCGATGCCTTCTTGATGAAGGTTTCGGAACTGACCGGCAAAGATATCCCCGAAGCCTTGGCCATCGAAAGGGGCAAAGCTTTGGACGCAATGGCCGACTCCAACTACTACCTGCATGGCAAAAAGTTCTCCATCTTTGGCGATCCTTCGATGGTCGAAGCTTTGGTGGACTTCTACATGGAGATGGGTGCCGAGCCTTTGCACATTGTTTGTACCAACGGGACCAAAAAGTGGGGCAAAGGGCTGGAGAAGAAGCTGGCCGATACCGCCTTCGGGAAAAAGGCCCAGGTTCACAACGGTGCCGACTTGTGGCACCTGCGCAGCCTGATGTACGAGGAAAAGCCCGACTTTTTGGTGGGCAGCACCTACGGCAAACAATTGGCCAAGGAATTGGACATCCCCTTGGTGCGGATCGGGTTCCCGATTTTTGATCGGCACCACCTGCACCGCTCGGCCATTTATGGCTACAAAGGGTTGATCAACATCCTTACCTGGACGGTGAACCTGTTGCTGGACGATCTGGACCGCAAGTCCAAGGACTTTAACCACGACTTTGTCAGGTAAAAACCATGAGCCTTCCCAAGCTAGCCGAACTGTTTGAGGAGCCAAGTTGCGAACACAACGCCAAAAAAGAGAAGGCCGGTTGCCCCAAGCCCACTCCGGGCAAGGTCGGCGGCGGCTGCACCTTTGACGGCGCTTACAGCAGCTTGGTACCGATTGCCGATGCGGCCCATATCGTACATGGGCCAATCGGCTGCTTGGGAAACGCTTGGAACAATCGAGGGTCGCTTTCGAGCGGCCCTTTGTTGTACCGCCAAGCCTTTACTACCCGCTTTTTGAACAATGATGTGGTCTTCGGCGGCGAAAAGAAGCTTTACAATGCCATCAAAGAGATCATCGCCCAATATGCTCCCCCTGCGGTTTTTGTGTACCAGACCTGTGTCACCGCCATGATCGGCGACGACCTGGGCGCTTTGTCCAAGGCCTTGGAACAAAAGACCGGGGTGCCGGTGATTCCGGTGCAAGCGCCGGGGTTTACGGGCAACAAAAATTTAGGCAACCGGCTGGCTGGAGAAGCGGTCTTAAAAAAAGTGATCGGTACCCAGGAGCCAAAAACAGAATATCCCTTTAACATAAACCTGATCGGTGAGTTCAACATCGCCGGCGAGTTCTGGTACGTCGCCCCGCTGCTCGACCAAATGGGGGTCCGGCTGATCTGTAGCCTTTCGGGAGATGCAAGGTACCACCAAGTTGCGATGATGCACAAAGCCAACCTGAACATGATGGTTTGCTCTCGGGCCTTGCTCAACGTGGCCCGGTCGATGGAGGAGAAGTATGGAATCCCTTGGTTTGAAGGCAGCTTTTACGGGGCCCAAAACACCACCGAAGCCCTTTTGACCATTGCCAAGTTTTTTAAGAATCCCGAGCTGTTGGAACGGACCGAAACAATGATTGCCCAGGAAATGGCCTCGATTGAGCCCGAGCTTTCGGCAATCAAAGAGCGGCTCAAGGGCAAAAAGGTTTTGCTTTACACCGGAGGGGTCAAAAGTTGGTCCCTGGTGGGAGCCTTGCAGGAGCTGGGCATGGGCGTAGTGGCCACTGGGGCCAAGAAGTCCACGGAAGAAGACAAGCAAAGGATTCGAGAATTGATGGGCGAAAACGCCGTGCTGATTGATGACGGTTCCCCAGGGAACCTGCTCAAGCTCTACCATGAAAAAGGGGCCAGTTGCCTGATGGCCGGGGGCCGGAACCAGTACACGGCGGTCAAGGGAAGGATTCCCTTTGTCCATGTCAACCAAGAGCGAGATGCCGCCTTTGCCGGTTACAAAGGCTTTTTGGACCTAGCCCGGCAGTTGGACAAAGCGATTCACAGCCCGGCGTTTGCCTTGAGCAAACTGCCCTTTACCTTGAGGCCCCTGTCATGAGCAAAAACCGGCTGACCAACCCCCTGCGGCTCTCCCAACCGGCCGGAGCCGCTTTGGCTTTTAGTGGGATTAAAGGATGTGTGCCCTTGTGGCATGGGGTCCAAGGCTGTACCGCCTTCGCCAAGATTTTGTTTATCAGCCACTTCCGGGAGCCTATGCCCTTCCAGACCACCGGCCTGGGGCAGGCAAACGTGGTGATGGGTGGGGACGACAATGTTTTTGAAGCCTTGGACAACCTCAAGGACTCCGCCCAGATGGTGGGGATCTTGACCACCGGGGTGGCCGAAACCTCGGGGGTGGACCTGGAAGGCTTGGTCAAACAGGCCAAGACGGCCCATCCCGGCTGGCCGATCTGCGGGGTCTCGACCCCCGACTTTGAAGGCAGCCTGGAGACAGGCTGGGTCAAGGCCTGTGCCTCGATGTTGGACCAATGGGTGGGAGCCAAAACCAAAACCAACGGCCAGGAAATCGGCTTTTTTGTCAGCCCCTACCTGACCCCCGGAGAGGTGGAAGAATTGCGCCGGATCGCCGAAGACTTAAGCCTAGTCCCCCGGATTTTCCCTGACCTGGGAGATGCAATGATGGGCTACCTGCCCGAACCGGGCGCTCTGGGCAAAACCGGCGGCGGGATTGGCCTCAAGGAAATCGAAGGGCTTTCCAACCTGGGGACGTTGGTTTCGGTGGGCCGGTCGATGGAAGAAACCACGGCGGTCTTTGGCAAGAAACACCAGATTCCCACCTTCCATTTCGACAATTTGACCGAGATCGGCCAGATCGATGAACTCTTCCGGTTGATGCTCGGCCTCAGCGGGCAGCCGATGCCCAGAAGGTACGCCAAGGAACGGCAGTTTTTGCAAGACACCTTGCTGGACGTGGAAACCTATTTTTACGGACGCAAGGTCGGACTGCTCGGCGACCCGGACCTGATCCACCGGTTTTTGAGCCCTCTGGAAGCCATGGGGATCGACACCTTTGCGGTTTCTTCCTTGGGCACCTCGGAGTACCCCGAAGGGGACTTGGAATCGGTCCTGGCCCTGTTGCCCTTGGAAAAGCCCGACCTGCTTTTGGGCAACAGCCATGTCGCTGAACTGGCCCACGAAGAAGGGCTGGGCGCAATCCGGGCCGGGTATCCGGTGGAAGACCGGATCGGCGGGCAAACCTGGGTGCGGCTCGGTTACAAAGGGGCCGCTTGGTTTTACATGGAACTGGCCAATGCCTTTATCGCCCACCCCAAAGGGGTAGCACCTTATGTTAGCCCGCTTCAGGCCACATTGATCTAAGGGAGAAACCATGAAAGTTCAGTCCAAAATCCTTACCCCCGAAGTGGAGCCGGGGGCCTTGCGCATCGCTTTTGCCTCTTCCGACGGCGAGACGGTGGACCTGCATTTTGGCAAGGGGATGGAGTTTGTGCTGTTTGACGTGACCGCCAAAGGGTTCAAAAAAAGCGGCAAAATCACCTTCTCCGCCGAAGGGGAAGACGAGCCGGAACACAGCACCCGCAACCAGGTCAAGACCGATGCCTTGGTCGGCTGCCACATCGTTTATTCCGCCGCCATCGGCGGCCCGGTGGCCGCCAAGTTGACCCAAAGAAACATCCAACCCTTGATCGTCAAGGAAGAAGCCCGAATCCCCGCTTTGCTCGAACAGTTCCAAAACCTGCTCGGCGGGCCGCTGCCCCCCTGGATCGGCAAATTGATCCGCAAGAACGACCCCAACCGTTTCGCTGCCTACGACCAAGAAGAGGATGAGGAGGAATAACCATGCCATTGTACGAATCCAAACGAAAAAACGGCTCCAGCTACCTGCCCGAATTTATCGGCCAAATCAAGGCGGAGAACTGCATCGGCTGTGGCCGGTGTTACAAGGTCTGTGGGCAAGGGGTTTTTGCCTTGGTGGAACGGGCCGACCTGGGCCTGGAGGACGATGATTACGAGGACGAAGGCGCAATGGTGATGTCCCTGGCCGATGACGGAAATTGTATCGGCTGCAAGGCCTGTGGGCGAGTTTGCCCCAAAGGTTGCCATGAATTTATTTCCCCGGCTGCCTGAAGGGGGAGAGCCCACGAAGATCCGCCGTAGGGCTCTGGCGGGCTACTTGGGTTTGGCCGTTGGTGACGCTTTGGGGGCGACCACAGAATTCCTGCGGCCCCAGGAGATCAGCTCCCGGTACGGCCTGCACCAGGACATCACCGGCGGGGGTTGGCTTAACCTCAAGGCCGGGCGGGTCACCGACGACACCGAAATGAACCTCGCTCTGGGCAAGGCCTTGGTGAACGAGCGGGACTTTAAGGTGGAAGCGGTGGGGCATTCCTTTTCCGAATGGATGAGCAGCAAGCCCGTGGACATTGGCTCTACGGTCCGCCAAGGGCTCAAGTCCTTCCGGCGGGACGGCACCACCGTCCAGGAAGAAAATGAGTACCACGGCGGCAACGGTGCGGCGATGCGGCTTTATCCGGTGGTTTTGGCCACCCTGACTCGGCCCGAAAATTTTGAGCCTTGGGCCATTGCCCAAGCGCACCTGACCCACCACCACCACGAATCGGATGCTGGAATCCTGATGATCGGTGCCTTGAGCCGGGCGGCCATTCTGCTGGGCCAAGCCGCCCCATTGGACCAGATGATCTTGGATTGGACCCAACGGTACCCCCAGTTTTCGCCCAAACTGTTCAAAGGCAGTTACGATGGTTATATCGTCAACTCGATCCGCTGTATGCTCTATTATTTCAACAATACCGGCAGCTTTGAAGACTGCATGGTCAAAATTGCCAACGCCGGAGGGGACACCGACACCAACGCTGTCTTGGCGGGTATGATCGCCGGTCCCTTTTACGGCCTGGAGGGGCTGCCCAGCCGGTGGCTGAAAAAACTGGAGAAAACCGTCCGTGGTCAGATTGAAACCCAGGTGCAGGATCTGTTTGAAATCTTTAATCCCGACTTGGTAGAGCCCAACTCCCCGACCCTTTAACCTCCCACTAGGAAACCCCATGAGCTTGACCAAAGAACCCAAAGTGATCGATGCCCCGCTTGCCTTCAAACGGAGAGCCAAAGAATTCCCGCCTTTTGTCATCGACCTGCGGAGCAAGGCGGCTTTCGAGCAAGGCCACTTGGCCGGCGCTCATCTGATCCCGGTGGAAAAACTGGCCGACCATTTGATCGAGCTGCCGCCCTTTTCGGCTATCCTGCTGTACGCCGATGCCGACCCGGCCCCGGTGCAAGCGGCGCTGGCGCTGCTTAAGGAAAACGACTTTACCAACCTGCTTTGGGTCGAAGGCGGCTGGCCTGCGTTGGCCGAGACGCTCAAGCACAGCAGTGAGGTGGTGGTCTTGGACCGCCTTCCCCAGACCGCTTGGTTGCAGGAGATCGAAGAGGTGATCGAAAACAAGGTCCGCCCGGCCCTCAAGGCGGACGGGGGGGACGTAAAACTGGTCCAGGTGGAAGAGGGCAAGCTGAAACTCCAATACCTGGGCGCTTGCAGCGGATGCTCTTCTTCCATGGGGGGGACCCTAAAAATGATCCAAGCGGCAATCGCCGGTTGCCTGAACAGTGAACTTGAATTGGTGGTGGTCTAGGAGGCGAGATGGAAGGACAGGAAGAACAAAAAAAGAAGGAATTGGCCAAACTTAAACGGCAGGCCACCGAAGTGGCCTCCAATATCCATGACATTGTAGAAGACCGCCTCTGGAGTGACTTCGACGAGATGCCCGGCTTGGCCCAGGAGTTGGTCGCCGCTTGCCAAAAGGTCCGGGATTTTTCTTGAAGCACCTTGGTTTCCCAGGCTAACGGTGGGCCTCCGTGAAAGACCCTAGTGGCAAAAGTTCTTGTGGGGCAGAGCGGCTAGGGAAAGGTTTGGGTTTTGTACCCCACCTGGAATAGGCCGGGCCGTTCTCTGCCTGGGTGCAAGCCAGTCCTGTAATTCCTCCAAATGTCCCCTTGCGAACAAACATGGGGCTGGCTATACTGGCCGACAAACCCCTTGAGGAGCTTCCCAATGTCTTTACGCCGAAAGACCCTGATCATCATATTGGTGACCCTCGCCTGTTTGGTCGGCTTTCTTTTGGCGATGTCCCAGTTCCTGTTGTTCAAAAGTTACGAGTCCCTGGAACAACAAAAGACCCGCTTGACCGTTGACCAGGCGGTAACCGCCTTTGACGACCAGATCCAAAACCTGAAGCGAGGCCTCAACGACTGGTCCCGGTGGGACGACTCCCACCAGTATGCCCTCGATGGCAACGAGGCGTACAAAACCTCCAACCTGCACGTCAACACCTTTGAAACCCTGCGGCTGACCGATTTTATCTTTTTGAACCCCCAAAACCAAATTACCTATGCCCAGGGGTACAACATCGAAAAGGCGGAGTTGAACCCCTCCTTTGATCTCGCCGGAATCTTGCGGCCCAAGGACCCTTTGGTCAGGAACGAAGACGTGGAAAACCAGGGCAGCTCGGGGATCTTGATGCTTCCCGACGGCCCCCGGTTGATCGCCGCCCGTCCGATCCTAAAAAGCGACGGCTCCGGTCCGGTGGCGGGGACCATGATCTGGGCCCGGAAGTTTGATGCCGCCGAATTGCAGCTGTTGACCGAAAAAACCCGGCTTAAAATCCAGGTTGAGCCGGTGGGCCCCAACCAATCCGCCGACTTCGCCCAAGCGTTGGCCCAAATCAAGGAAGGGGTGGAAAAACCGGTGATCCCCCAAGACGAGCTCAAAATCTCGGGCTACAGCCTGATTTTGGACCTGTACGGCCAACCGGGTCTGTTGATTCGGGTGGACCAAGTTCGAGACGTACGGGCCCAGGGGAAAACGACCTTAACCTACTTTTTGGGTGCCCTGATCGCCTGTAGCTTGGTCTTTGGTCTGGTGGTCCTTTGGCTGATCAACAAACAGGTGTTGTCCCGGTTGTTTGAACTGCTCGAAGGGATCCAGGCGGTGGACCAGCTGCAAGACCTTTCCCTCCGTATGCCGGTCTCCGGGCAAGACGAGATCACCCACCTTTCCAACAGCGTCAACTCGATGTTGATCCACCTGGAAGAAACCCAGGCGGCCTTGGAGATCAGGAATCGGGACACCGCCGAGATTCTGGGCAACGTGGGCCAAGGCCTGGTCACCTTCGGGCCGGACCTGCTGGTCAACAACGAGTATTCGGCGATTTGTGTTGAGATTTTTGGGGTCAAACCGGCGGGGAAAAACTTCTCCAGGCTGCTGTTTACCGAGTTCAAAAAACAACAGGACTTTGTAGAGTGGGCGGCGATCGTCTTTGATACGGACCGCAAGGTTCCGACCTTTACGATCCTGGAAATGGCCGAGTCGGAAGTGGTGTTGCGGACCGCCGAGACCACCAAAACCCTGTCCCTGGAATACCGGCCCATCTATGACCCCCAGTCGCCCGAACAGGTCAAAAAGATCATGGCGGTGATCACCGACATCTCCCGCCAAAAGGCTGTAGAGACCCGTGCCGCCAAGGAACGGGAGGAACACGAACAGATCGTCAAGATTCTGCGGGACCAGGACACCTTCTTTTCCTTCCTGTACAACGCCCGCAAGATCCTCACCGATTCACGGGAGATGCTGGCTGTTCTAGCGTCCGATCCAACCAGCGTCTTGAGCGCCTTGTTCCGGGGGATGCACACCATCAAAGGGACGGCGGCGGCCTTTTCGATCAAGACGGTTTCCAGCCGGTCTCATGAGATCGAAAACCTCTTTGCCGCTTTGCAAAAAGGAGAAAAGAAACTGAGCCCGGAACTGCTGGGTCAGTTGCAAACCGAGATCGGCAGGGTGTTCGAGGAATTGGAAGAAGTGGTCCGCAAGGTTGGCGACCTTTTGGGAGAGCCCTTTGGGGTGGGCAGCAAGGTCTTCAAGATTCGGGAAGACAAGCTTTGGCAGTTTGCCAAGACCATCGACCAACTCACCTTGGACCCGGGGACCACGGCCAAACTACAACAAGAGGTCAAGAAGCTTTGCCGCATCCCGGCGGGCAGGGCCTTTCGGATGTACGGGAACAACCTGGAATCCTTGGCGGAACGAACCGGCAAGGACCTAAACCCCCTGGTGATCGAAAACGGGGACTTGGAGCTGGATGTGGAGCTGATCAAGGCCCTGGACGCTCCCTTGATGCACCTGCTGCGCAACGCCGTGGACCACGGGGTGGAAGACCCCGCCGACCGGGAGATGATGGGCAAGCCTTCGGCCGGAACCATTTCCTTGGGCTTTGCCGAAGAAGCGGGGATGCTGGTGGTGACCCTGTCGGACGATGGCAACGGGATCGACCCGGAAGTGATTCGGCCCATCGCCGTCAAGAGAGGCATGTTTACCGAAGAAGCGGTGGCCAAGCTTTCCGACTACGAAGTGGTCCATTTGATCTTCCAACCCTCCTTTAGCACCAAGTCCGAAGCGACCGACATCTCTGGCCGAGGGGTGGGCATGGACGTGGTCAAGACCGACGTTGAGGGACTGGGCGGGAAGGTCGAGATCCAAAGCGAGGTCGGGGTGGGCACCAAGTTTATCCTGCGGCTGCCCCTGTCCGGTTGAGCCAGCTCAGTAGTTCCAGGCAGTGACGTAAACCGTAGCCACCGGCTGGAGGGGCAGGGTTTGGACCTGGACCCGGACGAAGCCGGCCTGTTGGTACCAAGCTACAATCCGCTCCCCCCAGGCTGCCGTATCCAAATCGGTGGCCTTGGGGTTCCTGGGCATCAGGGCAGTCAGGATGCGCCCTTCCGGCTGCAGAAGTGCCTTGAGGTCCCTGAAGACCTGGACCGGGTCTGGCCAAAACATCACCACATTGGCCGAATAGATCCGGTCGAATTTGCAACCAAAGTCGGGCAGCCTGCCAACTTCCCCCAGCCGGAGGTCCAATCGGCCTTGGGCCTGGGCCTTATGGTTGCGCCGTTGGGCCTGTTTTACCATCAGGCTTGAATGATCCAGCCCGGCGACCTTCCCCGCACCGCCGTTGAGCGCCATCTCTACCGCCAGCCCCGGCCCAAAGCCCAGCTCCAGGACCGTCGCCCCCTCAAAGAGTTCCAGCCCCAAGACCCCCAACCGGTTGCGCTCCCGGTTTGAAGGCCGGTGGGTCATCACCCATCCGGCCAAGCTCCCCAGCAACCCTTGGGGTTGTTTGAACTGTTGCACCAAGGTCCGGCGTAGGTTCATGGTTCTTCCAAGGTTGGGCTGGATTTTTGGGGGTCGGTTTTGGGGGCCAAGGGTCCGGCTTGGGCAAAAAACTCCCGCATTTTGCGCAACCCCACCACCAGGGACCAGATTTCCTGGGAACTCAAGGGGAGGGATTGGTTGACCAAAAACAAGGCTTCCCGTTCGGCCAACTGTTCAAACCATTCCTTGCCCGCCGGGGTTGGAGCGATCAAAAAAGACCGTTTGTGTTCCTGGTTGGGGAGGGATTGGACCAAGCCCTTTTCTTTGAGCTGGTTGACTACCTGCTGGATGGACTGGCGGGTCAAGGAACGGCTGCGGGCCAGCTCCGGGACGGTTTGGGGGCCGCCCAGGATCAGGCTGCGCAAGATGCCCCTCCTGGCGGCGGTGGCTTCGTCTTCCCCGTGGACCCGTTGGGCGAGGCCCCGGAGTTCGTGGAACAAGGCCACCGTCTCGGCCACCAAGGCTTGGCTGCTTTGGACTTTGGGGTGGTTCAGGTTTTTTTGTCGGTCGGTTTCGGCCATGGCTTCCTCCTGTTTGGCAAGAAGCCTGTCCTAATGACAGCTACGCTGTCAATAGGAAATTCCCCCGTCAGTTCCTCCAAGCCCGCCCTTTTTGCAACAAATGGTGTTTGAGGATCTGGGTGAAGGGGCCTTTGTCCAAGACCCCCAGGGCCCCGACATAACAAAAATGCTCCTGGGCCCTGGACAAGGCAACATTCAACAGGTTGACCCGGCTGTTCAAAAAGACCGGCTCCCCCTGGCTGATCACCTGGGAGAAGATCACCAAAGGCCGCTCCCCGCCCTGGAACCGGTGTACCGTCCCGGAGGCCACCGCCTTGGGTTCCTCCTCGGCCCCTTCCCCGGAATGGTAGGGAATCCGGCTACGGGCCAGGGCCTGGTTGAGGAAAAACAGTTGGCCCCGGAAGGGGGTCAGCACGGCCATCTCCCCCCAGTCGAGCCCCTGGGCGTGGAAGCGCTCCAACAGGCCTAAGACCACCTCCACCTCCAAGGGGTTCCACCAACTGCCGCCGTATCGCTGTTCGGGGCCTTCGGTTTCCTTGTATCCCAAGGCGGGGCCCAGGGCGCTTTGGGAGTTTCGTTTGAGTTCCAGGTCGTAGCCACAAAGGTCGCAGCAAACTTCGATGATCTCTTGGCGACACCGAAAGTGCTCCCGCAACGGCCAGATCTCGGTGCAGGCTTCCTGGGCAATCCCTTGGGCGGATCGGGGTTGTTCCACACAAAGGCTGAAAAACCGGGCCTTTTCCGGCTCCAGGTGGATCGATCTGGCCTTACGAATCGCTTCAATCTCCTGGCCCCGCAACCGGGCGACCGGCTCGAGCTGCCTGGGGTCGCCCAAGAGGACCGCCTGCCGGGCCAGAACCAGGGCGGGCAACACATAATGGGGGGCACATTGCCCCGCCTCGTCGATGACCAACAACCCTAGGCTTTCGGGCTTCATCTCGAAGCTGTTGCGCAGGGAGAGCAAGGTGGAGCCGACCAAGGGAAAGAGGGAAAAAAACAACTCCATCGCCTGGGGCCGTTTGAGGCCCTTGAGGCCCCGCTTGGCCTCGATGTCGGCGGCGATTCCCTCGACCAGCCGCAGCACTTCAATCTGGTTGGCCCGGGCAAAAGCGTCCAAGACCCGCCGAGCCAAGAGGTAAAGCTCTTGGCTCGGTTGTTCCCTGGGGGCCTCCAAGGCTTCTTCCAGCTCCACCTTGAGGCGGTTGAAGTCCCGCAGTCCCTGGGCCGAGTCGGCCCCTTCGAGTCGTTTGGCGTATTCCACCAAGGCGGGCAGGGTTTGGCGCTGCAACACCAGCCTGCTGCCAAGGCGAATCTGGATCGGCAGCAATTCTGGCAGTTCCAGGCCGTTCATCACGTTGTCCACCGCCCGGTTGTTGGTGCTGGTCACCAAACTGACCGACCAAAGCCCGATCGCCCGGTCGCTGACGTTGGCCAAGGAGGAGGCAAAACGAACGAGTCTGTGGGCCAGGAGGTTTTTGATCACCTGGGTCTTGCCGGTCCCCGGCGGCCCGCTGATGACTGTAAACTTGCGACCCAGGACCGCCGCCAGGGCTTGGGCCTGACTGGGGGTGAGGACCTTGTCGTCCACCTGGGCCAAAGGGGGCAGGGTCTTGGCTTCCTCTTGGTGTCCGCCGTAAAGGTAGGCATGGGCGGGGCTTTTGGGGGAGAGGTTCTCGTACAGTTCTTCGTCGAGCAGTTCTTCCAGGTCCTTTTGCAGGTTCCGGGTGGGCTGCCCTTGGTCCAACTCATAGGCCAGCCCAAAGGGGAAAAGCCGAATCCGGCCTTGTTCCCGCCGGGGTTCCAAGGCTTGGCCCAGCCGGACCAAAAAGCCGTTCCAGTCCCCCTCTTCCAGCGCTTCGCCGCTCGGCCCTTCCAAGAGCCGAAGCAGGGAGGCCAACAGCTCCCAGGCCCCTTGACCCTGGGCGATTGCCTGTTTGCGCAACTCCAAGATCTCTTCGTCCAAAAGGCCCAGCCGTTCGGTCAAAAACAATTCGTCCAGAAAATAGGGGGACTCTCGACCGGCTCTCTCCTCTTGGGTCAGGCTGATTTCATAGGTGCCGGGCAGGGTCTCGGCCCGCAGGGATTCGCCATCCAAGGTGGGGTAGAGGATTTGGGCCACCGGAAAGCGGAACAAGGTAGCCAGCTTGGCCCCTTTTTTGTCTTGGTAATACAGGGCGGGAAACCCTACCCAGACCTCGTGTTCCATGGACAGGTGGTACCGCCTCCGGGCCTTGTCCTCTTGGGCCAAGTAGGACAAAAAGGGTAACTCTTCCTCGCCCACCGAAACCTTCAGATCGTTGGAATCTCGGAGCAGAAAGGCCTGGGTTTTGGGGGCCTCCAGGAGCAGCTTGAAGTAGTTACGCCCTTCCTGCCGGGCCACTTCGGGGCGCACCGGGCTTAAAGATTGGGAGAGCGCCTCTTCAACCAACAGCTCGGCCTTCCAAAGCCGCAGCAGTTCTTTTACCTCAGTGGGGCCGGACAAAAAACTCATCGGTCATTTGAGCGGGATTTCCATGCGCAACGGGGTCGAGCGTTTGCCCGTCAGAAAGCCCTGTTTCACATCCATGTGCATTTCGATCTTCTCGCCTTCCACATCCCCTTCCCCGGTTTGGGTGACCTTGGCGTTGCCCAGGAGGGTGATCAGTTGGGGGCCGTAGTCGAGGACCGCCCGGTCAGAGGAAGAAACCCGCCCCGGCTGGGCCATGTCCACCCCGCCCGAAGCGGTTAGTTCGTCCAGTTGGTTTGTAGAATCCAAGAAGACCACCATCCGCTCGGCCTTGACCTTGGATTGGTCAAACTGGTCCACCACTTCCACCGAACCTTGGAGGACCATTTTTTTTAAACTTTCGTAAACCAGCACCTCGCTGGCTTGGCCCTCGACCGGGTGGGCCTGTGCCGGGTCGTTGGGGGCTTGCCGGTTGAACCAAAAACGGACCTTTTCGCCGGGCAGGGCAGTGATGGAGCCGGTTTTTTGGTTGAGATCGTAACGGAGCTGGTGGCCTTCGATCTTCATTTCCTGGTTCCCGGCGACCAGATGGCCGGTCAAGGTGGCCAGACCCAAGCGCCGTTCATAGACCCCGTGGTCAAACTGGGCGAACTGGTCTTTTTGGGTGACCTCGGATTTGCCGTCAATGGCCAGATAGTTCACTTCGTCGGTGCTGGCATCTCGCAAAAGTTCCAGCCGGTCCGCCTTGAGGTGGATGTCCCGGAGCGGTTGGTGGGCGACCACCTGCCGTTCGATCACCAGACTCCTTTTCTTTTGGTTGACCACCATGGACTGCCCTTTGAGCTGGGCCTTTTCCTGGGCCTCCAGCGCCGTGAGGGGAACGCAGCACAACAGACCAAGCCACAGCGGCCAAAGCTTCATAAGACCGTTTCCAGTACGGGTTCAACTAAGGTCATCAGGTCGTCTTGGAACCGGTACTTCAAGCCTTGGGCCACTCCGGTTTCGGCCCCCCCCTCAAAACGGACCGGCAGTTCTCCCCAGAGCAGGTCTTGGTTTTGGTCGAAGAACAACTGCTCGGTGAGCAGCAGCTGGCCTCGGGGCAGTTCAATCTTGATCTCCCCCGAAAGGGTGAGCAGCTTTTTTTGCCCCTCCAGCCGCCCTTGTTTGGCCCAAAGGAAGGTCGAAGGTTGGCCCGGCTGTTCGGCCAGGACCTCCCCATGCAGACTGCTCAGCTCCACTTCTTCGAGGTCCGAGAACATCTGGGCGGAGACGGCATTGAGCCGGACCTTGAGCCTGCCGCCCTTAAACTCCTTGATCTGGACCTGAGAAAGTAAAACCGGGGGTGGGGCAGTTTCGGGTTCTTCGACCGAAGGCGGCTCAGGGCTGTAAGCCAAAAAACCGACCAGCACCAAGCCCAAGACCCCGGCGGCCCATCCATACAGAGCTTTCATGCCTCCCCTTCGGGACGGGTTTTCCAGCGCCGGTGGAACCAAACCCATTGGCCGGGGTTGGCCCGGATGTGGGTTTCAATGGCGGTGGTGTAACGTTGGGTCAAGGCCAATTCTTCCGCTTCGGTTTGGTCGTAGGGAGGTTCGCTGAGCAGTTCAAACCGGTATTTGTGCCTCCCGTTGGGCAGGCGGTTGCCAAAAATCGAAACCACCGGCACCCCAAACCTTTGGGCCACGTTGGCCGCCCCTTTGCTGGTGGCCGCCTTTTTGCCGAAAAAATCCACAAAGAGGTTTTGGACCTTCGCCAAGTCCTGGTCAATGGCCATCAGGTAAAACCCTCCGCCCTTGAGGCAACTGAGCATCTGTTTGGCCGAGTTGGCAGTGCCCCGGGGGACCACGGTAAAGTGGGAGTTGGTGCGGTTTTGGATCAACATTTTGTCCAGCTTCTCTTCCCCGATCGGGCTTTCGGGCGCTACGCCGTGGATGTCGAGCATCTTGTAAACCAGCGGGATCAATTCCCAGTTACCGAAATGGCCAAACAGCATCAAGGCCCCTTTGCCCTCTGCCTTGAGTTTCTCCACCACTTCCTGCCCCTCCAGCTCAATCCAGGCTTGGGGATCTTGGGCGAAGTTCTTGAGACCCAGGGCCTCAAAGAGGGTCTGGCCGACATTGGCGGCAGACTCGGCCATCAAGGCCAACCTTTGGGCTTCGTCCAACTCGGGTAGGGCAAAAGAGAGCTGGTAGAGCCCCACCCCCAGGTCCTTTTTGGCAAACTTGAGGATTACCCGGCCCACCCACCGGCCCAGCCTTTGGTTGACGGGGATGGACAAGGCTTGGGCTAGGCCCAACAGCGCCGAAAGCGCCAGCCACTCGGCAAAGTGGCGCACCGGTTTGAGGGCGGCGGATTTTTCTTTGCGGAATTGGTTGTACTGAGCGTCTTTGGCCATCAGCCTTGCCTTGGGGGGAGCCAATCCTGGGCGTACTGGAGGTACCGCTTGGGGGTTCCTTCGATCATGGCGATTTCTTCTTCCCGCAGCTTGCGCACCGCCTTGGCCGGACGGCCCATGACCAGGGTATAGGGTTCCTCGAACCTGGCCCCTTGGGGCACCAAGGAACCGGCGGCGACCATCACATATTCCCCGATGAAGCTGCCGTTCATCAAAATCGCCCCCATGCCCACAAAGCTATGGTTGGAAAGCTCGCAGCCGTGAAGGACGCAGCCGTGGCCCACCGAGACCTGGTCCCCCAGTTTGACTGACCATTGGCCCAGCTGTCCGTGCAGCACAGTCAGGTCCTGGATGTTGCAATTTTTCCCAATGGTGATCGGGGCCACGTCTCCCCGGAGCACCACGTTGTGCCACACTGAGGTCCCCTCGCCGATCTCGACATCCCCGGTGGTGACGGCGTTTTGGCCAAACCTGACCGAAGGGTGAAAGACAAGGCCCTTGGGGGGTGAATTTTTTTGTTCCATCGGTTGCTCCTCTAAGGTCGATCAAAGGCGGTCTCGGGGTACAGGAGCCAATCTTAAAGCAACTGTCGCCGGTTGTCCATGTTCGGTGCTCAGGGCTCTGGACGGGGCTTTTGTGATCTGTTATCGGTAGGTACTTGACCGTTTTAGGACCGTTACCTTTGCCCCGAACCCATGACCTCACCTTCGACCCGCCAAATCGTAGAGGCCCTGCTCTTTTCGACCCGCCAAGGGTTGACCCTCAAAGAGATGGCCGAGATATTGGAGGCGGACAAACGGGAAATCTCCTTGGCCTTGGCCGAGCTGGGGGAAGAGTACCGCTCCCAAGGCCGGGCCTTTGAGCTGGCCGAGACCGGCGGCGGTTACCTGTTGCGGACCCAAGAGGCCTACAAGGGCTGGGTCTCCCGGTCCAAATCGGTCCGGCAGGTGCGGCTGGGCCCTGGGCTGATGGAATCCCTGGCCATTGTAGCCTACCACCAGCCGGTGACCCGGGCGGAGGTGGAAGAGATTCGTGGGGTGGACAGCAGCTATGCCCTCAAGAGCCTATTGGAAAAAGACTTGATACAAATTGCCGGGAAAAAGGAAGCCCCAGGGAAACCAATGCTGTTTGCCACCAGCAAACGGTTTTTGGAGGCCTTTGGCTTTTTGAGCCTCAAGGAATTGCCTCGCCCCGAAGAGTATGACTTGGGCCAACCGGACCAAGCTCAGTCTCCCGAGGAGGTACTTTGAAAAAACCAAGGGTGGTGGTCAAGGTCGGCACCAATGTACTCACCCGGCCTGACGGCGGGCTCGACCATGACCGCATCGCCGACTTGACTCGCCAACTGGCAGAGTTGCAGGGCCAAGCGGAGGTGATCCTGGTCAGTTCCGGGGCAGTAGGGGCAGGCCGAGAATTCCAAAGTTTCGCCGGGGAAAAGGACCCGGTGATCAAAAAACAAATGCTCGCCGCCATTGGCCAAGGCCGACTGTTCCAGGTGTATGCGGATTTTTTCAAGGAACAATCGGTCCTGCCCGCACAGGCTTTGATCACTAGGTACGACTTCAAACACCCAGAAGCCTACCAGAACATCAAGGCCACCTTGGAAGGACTGCTGCGCAATGGCATTTTGCCGATCATCAACGAAAACGACGTGGTCAGCTTCGAGGAGACCACCTTCAGCGACAACGACCAATTGGCCGCCTTGACCGCCGCTATGTTGGGGGCGGATTTGTTGGTGATCTTGAGCGTGATCGACGGATTTTTTACCGCCGACCCCCATGAAGACCCCAAGGCGAAGTTGATCGAAGAGGTCAAGGAAATCAGCCCTGAGCTTTGGGCCTACTGCCAAGACAGCCTCTCCAAAGGCGGGACCGGCGGGATGTTGTCCAAACTCAAAGCCGCCGAAACCTCCACCCGCCACGGGATCCGCACCATTGTCGCTTCAGGGAGGAAGGCCAAGGTGCTTGCCTCTGCCTTTGCCGGGGAGCCGGTTGGCACTCTGTTTTTGCCCCAAGCCAGAAAACCCCTCAGCCCCAAACGGGATTGGATGGTCAACCATGCCCAAACCCTGGGCAAGATCACCGTGGACCAAGGGGCGGAAAAGGCCCTCAAGTCGGACAAAAGCCTTTTGGCGGTTGGGGTGACCTTGGTGAGCGGGGAATTTAAGAAAAAAGACGTGCTGATGATTGAGTCCCAAACCGGAATCCGTCTGGGAGTGGGGCTGGCCGCCGCCGATTCGGCCACAATCCGGGAGATGCTTAACGAGCGCCCCCAAGGGGCAATCGTGATCCACAAAAACCACCTCTATTTGTTTTAGCCCGATGCACCGTTCCTACCTGCCGGTTCGCTGGCCCTTTCTGGTTGCCTTGGAACAGCGGTTCCCCAAGACCCTCTGGAGCCTCTTTGGCTTGGCCTACCTGGGGTTGATTGGCGGGACCGGGGTGTTGGGCTTTTTGTATTACCTCACCTTTTCCCTGCCCGACCTGGAGCAGCTGGAAAAACCCCAGTACGACCTTCCGACCCAAGTGTTTGACCGCAACGGCGAGCTGGTGACCGAGTTTTATACCAAACGCCGGGTGTTGATCCCCTACCAGGAAGTCCCGCAGGTGTTGATCCGGGCCTTGCTCTCCATTGAGGATTCCCGGTTTTACTTTCATTATGGGATCGATTTTTTACGGATCGGCAAGGCCTTTGTGGTGGACCTGATCAAGCTGGACTTTGCCCAAGGGGCCTCCACCTTGACCCAGCAGACCGCCAAGATGTTCCTTTTGAGTTCCGAGAAAAAGGTCATCCGCAAGATCAAGGAACTGCTCTTGGCAGTGCAGATCGAAAGTCGGTTCACCAAAGAACAGATCTTGGAACTGTACCTCAACAAGGCCTACTTTGGCCACGGTGCCTACGGGATTGAGGCGGCGGCCCAGGGGTACTTCAGCAAGTCGGCCAAGGATTTGACCATCGAAGAAGCCGCCCTGTTGGCCGGACTGCCCCAGGCCCCCAGCCGCTGGGCCCCGACCTCCAACCCGGAGAACGCCCTCAAACGGCGTAATCTGGTGCTGACCGCCATGGCCGATGGGGGTTTTTTGACCCAGGAGGAGTTGCAGGAATTTAAGGCCAAGCCGATCCGGCTCAAGATCGGCAAGACCGAAGACAGCAACGAAACCAGTTATTACATGGAATACGTCCGGCGGATCACCTTGGACCTCTATGGCATGGACGTGCTTTATACCGGTGGGCTCAAGGTTTACACCTGCATGGACCTGAAAATGCAGATTGCCGCCCAGAACGCTCTGGTCCGGGGCCTGTACGACCACGACCACCGGGCCGGGTACCGGGGGGCGCAGCGCAACCTTTGGCGGGAAGTGGCCGAAGATTCCAAACGCAAGGGCAGCCTCTTTTCCGAACGGGTGGGTTTGGTTGAAGGGGAATTCAAGAAGCTGGGCAAAGGGGTGCAGGAAACCTTGAACCAAGCCTTTGCCGCCAAACTGATTTCGGCCACCGCCAACAACCGCCTGCTGCTCCAAGGGCCGGTGATGGGAGTGGTGCGGGAGTTGAGCGCCGAGAAGGCGGTGGTGGACCTGGGCAACGGTCAAAAGGGTTCGGTTTACCTCAACGACCACCACTGGGCCAGACCGGTCAACTTCACCCAGCCCCTGGCTTGGTCGGCCGGGCTCCGGGACCTGCGGGACGTGCTGCGCACCGGCGACCTGTTGGAGTTGATCCTGGAGGACTACCCCCAAGGCAAGGAAGGATTTACCTTAAAAATCCACCAACGGCCCGAAGCGGACGGAGGGGTGTTCTCGGTGGCCCCTAGGACCGGAGAGGTCTTGGCGATGAGCGGCGGTCTTGACTTTGCGGGCAGCGAATACAACCGGGCCATGCAGGCAAAACGCCAGCCGGGCAGCGCCTTCAAGCCGATCGTTTATTCCTTGGCTTTGGACCAGGGTTACACCCGGGTCAGTATGCTTGATGACACCCCCTTGGTGTTCAAGGACACCCAGTGGCGGCCCGGAAACTACACCAAAAGCTTCAAGGGCAAGGTGCTGCTCAAAAGCGCCCTGGCCCACAGCAAAAACGTCCCCACCGTCCGTTTGACCATGGATCTGGGGATCGACAAGGTCATTGAACAGGCCCGGAGCTTAGGCATCACCACCAGCCTGCCCGAAGACTTCACGATCGGCCTGGGGACCGCTTCGGTCACCTTGGAAGAACTGGCCTTGGCCTACGGGGTGTTTGCCAATGGCGGCCAGCTGGTCCAGCCGAGGTTCATCAAGCGGATCGAAAGCCGGGATGGCCAAGTGCTGTTGAACGAAGAGAAAACCGAAGAAAAACGGGTGATGTCCGAGGAAACCGCTTTTTTGGTCACCGCCACCTTGCAGGACGTGGTTAAAAGCGGGACCGGCCACCGGGCCAAGGAACTGGAGCGGCCCGTGGCCGCCAAGACCGGTACCACCAACAACTACACTGATGCTTGGTTTATGGGGTACGTGCCCCAGCTGTTGACCGGCGTGTATGTCGGGTTTGACGACAACCGGAAGACCTTGGGTTTCGCCGAAACCGGGGCGACCGCCGCCGAGCCGATCTGGCTGGAGTACATGGGCAAGGCGCTGCAAACCTTGCCGATCCTGCCCTTTGACCAACCGGCGGGAATCACCATGGTCAAGGTGGTCCCCGAATCCGGTTTGCTTGACTGTGAAGGCAGCCCCAACGCCATATTTGAGTATTTTAAGGCCGGGACCCAACCGACCCAGTGCCACCAACCCGCCGAACCGGGTTCGCCCGATTATGTGGACCCCAGCAGCCTAGAGGACAGCTATTCGGACGACGAAGTCCCGGAGATCAGCAACGTCCCGGTCGAGGAAACGCCAGCCGGGGACCCTAATGCCGACCCCAATGCCAATCCCCCGGCGGCGATGCCGGCCCCGACCTTTGAGGCCCCGGTCAGTTCCGGCGCTTCTTCGGTGGAAGAACTGTAGAGACTTCGTTGTTGGGCCGCCCTTAGCCCCGCTTTGGGGCCAGGGGTTTGGGCAGGCTGAGCACAAACACCGCTCCTTGGGGTTGGTTGTCCTCGACCCAAAGGTTCCCGCCGTGCAGCTCGACAATCCGTTTGCTCAAGGCGAGGCTCAAACCTTGGCCCGAATCGTGGTGCAGGATGTCTTCCACATACAGCGGCTCCAGGATGGCTTGCCGATTGTGGGGCAGAATCCCTTTCCCCTGGTCTGAAACCTTGATGATGATTCGGTCTGCAACCATCTCGGCCTTGACCAAAACCTTTGCCTCCGGCGGAGAATGTTGGAGCGCATTTTCCAGCAAAAACCCAAAGACCTGGGTCAGAAGCTCCCAGTCCGCCTCCAGCTCCAGGTTGGTGTTGATCTCCAGGTCAAACCGCTCGGCCGGGAAACGGCTTTGCTGGAACAACCCTTGGAGCACCGATCCCACCCCTTCCCATGCGGCCTTGAGCCGGTAACTGTCGCTGATCAACCGGCAAAACAGGTCGGCCTTTTCTATCTGCCGGAGCATCAATTTGCCTTGCAGGTGGATCTCGGTTCCGATCTCCCGCAAGTCGGAGGGGTCAAAGAGACCCAGGCGCAACAGGTCGGAATAACCCAAAATCGAGTTGAGCGGGGTTCTGGATTCGTGGGCGACCAGCTGGAGCAGGCTGGTCTTGAGTTGGTCCACCTCTTCGGCGTGGCGCAGCCGCAAAAAGACTTTGACCAAAGCCACCAGTTCTTCTTCCTCAAAGGGCTTGGTCAGGTACAGGTCGGCACCGACTTGGTAGCCTTGCAACCGTTCCTGCAGCTGGTTGAGGCTCGAAAGCAGGATCACCTTGGCGAACCGGTTGGCAGGGTTGGCCCGGACCTGGGCGCAAACTTGGTAGCCGTTGATCCCCGGCATTTTGATGTCCAAAAGGATCAGGTGAGGCAAGAGGCGCTCCACCAACTCCAGCGCCTTCTCCCCGCTTTCCGCTTCAAAGAGTTCTACCCCCTCCAAGGCGTGCAACTGCCGCAAGATGACCCGCCGAATGGCCGGTTCGTCGTCCACCACCAAAATTCGTTGTCGGTCAACACTGGGGGTCATGCCTGTCTCCTGGAGCAGGGCAACATTGGTTTTACCGGGGGCCAAGGGGTTGGGTTTGCGGGTCCGCAGCTAGGCCTTCGATCGGTAGCCGGACGGTGAAGCTGGTGCCTTGGCCCAGCTTACTTTTTACCGTTATCTGGCCAGAATGTTTTTTGATGATCCCATAAGAAATCGAAAGGCCCAAGCCGGTTCCTTGTCCCACCGGTTTGGTGGTAAAAAAGGGTTCAAAGATACGTTCCATTTGGGCCGGATCGATCCCCGCCCCGGTGTCGGTGATCTCTATGGCCACTTGGTCCCCCTCAACCCAGGTTCGCAAGGTGATTTCTCCCTTGTCCTTGATCGCTTGGCCCGCATTGATCAACAGGTTCAAAAAGACCTGATGCAGCTCCTGGCGGTTGCAAAAAACCAGCGGCAGCTCGGCATATTCCTCTCTGACCTGGGCCTTGTATTTCAGTTCGTTCCGGGTGAGTTGCAAGGTTTTTTTGAGCGCCAGATTCAAGTCGGTCCAGTCCAGTTTGCCCGATTCAACGTGGGAGAATTCCTTGAGGTTTTGGACGATCTCCTTGACCCGCTGTGCCCCTTCCAAGGTGTCTTGCAACATAACCGGTATCTCTGTTTTTATGTAGTCCAGGTCCAGGGTCTTTTTCTGGGCCTCGATCTTTTGCAGCCAGGGATTTTGGGGCTCCACCCAAGGCTCCAGGTTGCGGTAGAGTTCCAGCAACTCTTGGTAGCCCTGGACGTATTTGGACAGCTCCCGGACGTTGGAAAAGACATAGCTGATCGGGTTGTTGATCTCATGGGCAACCCCGCTCGCAAGGGTGCCCAAGGCTTCCAACTTTTGGGACTGGACCAGCTTGGCCTGTTGCAGCCGTTTGCCGGTGGTTTCCAAAGCGACAAAGACCAAGGAATAGCTGGCCTGGCTCCAGTCGGGGTAAGGGGAAATGGTCAGGTCAAAGTAACGAAACCCTTGTGATTCCACGGGCAAGGACCATTCTCCCTGCCAGGTGTTCCCCCGGAAGAGAGTGTGGCAGATCCGTTCCAGTACCGGGTCGGGAGTGAGTACCTTGGCCCCAAAGAGGCAGCCCGAATCAAACAAGGTTTGGGGGAAAATTTGGGGACACAGATGAAACGCCGGGTTGCTGTAATGCAAGTGGCCCGAAAAATCAGTGATAAAAACGATTTCTTCCAGTTGGTCGATGGCGCTGGCCAAGCGGATGGCCTTGGCTTCGGTTTTTTTGCGTTCGGTGAGGTCCCGCAGGATGCCACTGAAGTAGGTTTTTTCCCGCAAGGACCATTGGCTTAAGGTCAACTCCACTGGAATCTCTCCTTTGGCTTTGGTCAGCCCCACCAGTTCGATCGGCTTGCCCATCTTGTCGCTTTGCCCCGTTTGGGCGACTCGGGCAATGCCGGCCAAATGGCCTTTGGAAAATCGCTCCGGCATGATCTTGGTCAAGTCGGACCCGACCATCTCCACAGCGGAGTAGCCAAAGATACGAGCGGCTCCTTCGTTCCAAAAGACCACCCGGCTTTGTTGGTCAATGGTGATGATGGCATCTTGGCTGGCCGAAAGCAGGGTCCGAAGCTGTTCCTCCGAGTAGGCCAATTCTTCTTCCACCTTTTTTTGTACCGTAACGTCCAGCCCTGAACTCAAGACCCCAACTACCTTTTTGGCCTCATCCAACAAAGCGGCATTGTGCCACTGGACCAGCCGGGTCTCGCCGGACTTGGTTCGGACTTGGTTTTCGTAAAATTCCACCCATTGTGCTGGTTCGGACATTGATTGTTGGTAAACCTCTTTGACCGATTGAAGGTCATCGTTGAGCAAAAAGTTCTCAAACCAATTTTTCCCCAAGATTTCTTCTTCCAGGTAACCCAGCAACCGGCAGCCTTCCTGGTTGATCATCACTACCTTTTCGTCCCGGTCCAGGGCGACCATCACCACCCCGGCGATGTCCAGGTAGGTCTGCGCTCGGGTTTTTTCCCGCAACATCTCTTGTTTGTTGTGGGCCGCTTGAGTTACATCCTGGAGGGTGCCTCGGACCCCGATCTGTCGGCTCTCTTGGTAAACCGGGTACCCTTGGGTGCGCAGCTTTATCAAACGGCCTTTGCCGGTCATACAATCCAGTTCCAGGTCGTAACTTTGCCCTTGGTTCGCTAGGGCCTGATAAGCCTGGGTCAGCGTGGTCCGGCCCGGCTCCGGGAAGTGCTGTAGCCATTCTAGGGGCAAAAGGGCGGTCTCGATTTCCATGACCTTGAGCGCCCCTTTGGAAAAATAAGGGAGATTGTCCGCAAAGTGGAGCGACCAAGCGCCAACCTGGGCCATTTCCTCCATCAACTCCAGCTCCAGGTTGGCCCGTTCCAACTCCCGGCGGGATTGGTCCCGTTCGGTGATGTCCAGACCGCTGGAAAACATTCCCGTCACTTGGCCCTGGTCATCCAAAACCACCGAATTGTGCCATTCGATCAACCTGACCTTCTCGGTTTTGGTGCGGATATGGTTGACAAAATATTCCACCGGTTTCACTTCCCCGGTCATCAGCTGCCCGAACACCGCCTTGACCGGCTCGACATCGTTGGGCGGCAAAAATTCCTCAATCCAGTTTTTCCCAAGGATCTCCGATTCCTCGGCCTCCAAAATCTCGCAGCCCTTTTTGTTGATCAGCACCACGTTGCCCTGGGTGTCCAGGGCAAACATCAAGACGCTGGCGATGTCTAGATAGGTTTGGGCCTGTTGCTGCTGTTGTTGCAGCTTCTTTTCGGTTGCCCTACGTTCCCGCAGGTCCCGGCCTACGGCCAGGATGTACTGGCCATCACCGGTTTCGTTTTGGATCAATCGGGCATGATATTCGGTGGGGACCTTTTCCCCTGAGCGGGTCACAAGGCCCAGTTCGTTATGGGCAAAACCTTGGCGGGCCAGCTGTTCCATTTGCCCCTGGAGCCGTTCCAGGTCTTGGGCATCGTACCAGTCATCCGGGGCCTTTTTCCGGGAGATTTCCCGGTCCGAATAACCGGAGATACGCCTAAAGGCGGAGTTCCAGCGGACCGCCCTGCCGTCCTTGGGGTCAAAGAGAAACAGGGTGTCGTCCACTCCTTCCAAGATGCTTTGGGTAAAGTTGTTTTCCATTACCAAGTAGTCGATCGCCGCCTGTTGTTCGGTGATGTCCTCAATGGTCCAAATGCTGCCCTTGGCCAGTGCCTGTGGATCAATGACGTTGCCAGAGATCCGGGCCATGAACCGATTTCCTTGCAGGGTTTGAAGCCAAATCTCGGTCTTGTAGGTTTTACCTTGGGCCAGCGCTCGGTACCCCTCCTCCCCGACCCTTTGGTAATCCGCCTCATTGGTGTACAACTCCCGGGTTAAAGCGGGCAGGGCAGGGTTGGGGTCGCTGGAAAACAACTCTCTCATGGACCGGTTGACCTGGACCACTTTTCGGTCCTTGACCAGCGCCACAGCCAGCCCCGCATGTTCCAAGATCGAAGCCAGTTGGTCCTTGGTTTCCTCCAATTCCTTTTGGGCTTGTTTTTGGGGAGTGATGTTTTCAAAAAGGGCCACGAAGTAGCCAGGGGCGGGGCAAAAAGCGGAGATGGAGAACCAGAGTTGGAGGGGGGAAAAGTGGATTTCAAATTGGGCAGGCTGGCCGGTTTTGGCGACTTGGCCGTAAATGGCGATCAGTTCCGGGTGGTCTTCCAGGGTGCCGGGGATGGCCTTGCTGACCGGTTGGTCCAAGACCTGTTCCCGGCTGAGCCCGGTCAGTCTTTCAAAGGCCGGGTTGACCTCCTGGTAAACAAAGTCCACCGGTTGGCCCGCCTCGTCCCAAACCATTTTGCACAGGGCGAAGCCGTCAAAGGAGTACTGGGCTAAGGTCTGGAAGGACCGAATCAGGTTTTGGAGTTCGGTTTGTTCCATCGGTCTTCCCGTCTTGTACAGAAAAGGTGATAAGCCAACCTTCCCAAACCTTTCGCTAAGGAGGGTCAGTGGAACCGAAGCAATTTTCAAAAAAAATGAAATATTTCAACCCAGACAGTTCTGGTCTTCTCCAAGCGTGGCTAAACGCTCAAGCAGAGTGTCGCACATTTTGGATTTCCCCACAATAAAAGTTTTTTCTGACCGGTTTGGACAGGTTTTTTGTCCATTTTGGGTGGGAAAATCCCGGTGCCCCTAGGGCCGACTTGGCCTGGACCGGAGGAATGACTTTGGGACAATTGCGGCAGGACCGGGGGTTACCCCCCCAGTTTGGGGCAGGTGGAACAGTTTTGTAGCAATCCGCAGCGCTCCAAGGGGCAACGGACCAAAGCCCCGGTCAGGGCCAGGACCAAACGCTCCATGTGTGCGCTCCTTGAACCCTTGACCCCGATGTTGGTCCCCGGTTTGCGCAAAGGCTCCAGCGCCTCCAGCATGGCCAAGGGTTCATCGAAGGTTTGGACGTTTAAGGACGGATGGATCGACTGGATCAAAGGGGAGAGGGATTGGGCGGTGGAGCCGCACATCAGCAGGTGGGTCAGGCCCCTGGGGATGCCGTTGATGATCACCTCCCCGCTGAGCAGCAGGTTCTCGTCCATCTCCGCCAGATTCCCGACACAAGCGACAAAGCAGTCCCCTTCCAACTGGGTTAAGGTGGTCATCATGTTGACCAGCGATTCGGGGTTGGCGTTGTAGCTGTCGTCCAAGACCCGTTCCCCTTTGGTCCCCGAGAGCAGGGTGCTGCGCCCCTTTTCCTGGGGCAAGGTGGCCACTCGTTGGGGCAGGTTTTTAAGCTCAATCCCCAGGGCATAAAAAACCGCCAAAATCGCCGAGAGCAGTTCGGGGACGTAGGCCCCCAAGTGGGGAACCTCGACCTCTTCCGCTCCTTTGGGGCTGAACAGCCGGAGCTTTTGGGTGCCCTGGTTCCCGTCTTGGCCCAAGGATTCCCAGCGGAAGGCAGTGTTGGGGCCGTAGGTCAGGTAGTCCCCGGCCATCTTGGAGGCAACCCTCCGGTCGAAGCTCGGAATCACTGACCGGGCCCCCAGCCGTTGGTGCAAAAAGATTTCCATTTTGGCTTCCAAGAGCGCTTCGGGGGAACCGAATTTCCCCAAATGGGCGTGACCGACATTGAGCAGCAAGGTTACGTCTGCCGGGGCAATGCGGCTTAAAAGCTCCAGCTCCCCGGTGCCGGAGGTGCCCATTTCCAAAATCAGGATCTCCGTTTGGGGCTTGAGGGAAAGCAAGGTGATGGGGCAACCGATGTGGTTGTTGAAGCTGCCGGGGTTGGCTTGGACAGAGTATTGGGCGCTCAAAAGATGGAGCATCCAGGTTTTGGTGGTGGTCTTGCCGCAGGAGCCGGTCAGGGCGATGATCTTGCCTTGGAAGCTTTGGGCCTTCCAATGGGCGATCTGGTGCAGCGCTTTGAGGCTGTCGGAAACTTGAAGATAGGCGATGCCCGCAACCGGGGGCACCGGCCGCTCTATTATCGCCAGCCTGACTTTGCTGCCCTTGAGGTGGTGCAGGTAGGCATGGCCGTCCCCGCCGCCCAGGGAAAGGGCAAAAAAGATCTGTTCCTCATGCAGCTTGCGGGTGTCGAACCCGGCCCCCCAAAGGGTTTCGTTGGGGTTGGGCGGCGCAACGGCCCAGGTCCCTTCGGTCAAGGCTTGGATCTGGGCAAAGCTCAGGTCCGATGAATTCATCTGCATAGGTTCCCCTCAAAAAGTGTCCAAAGAGTTGGGCTCTTCAAACAATTCCAGCTGTTGATTTTTTTTCGACGGTTTTTCCGTCTCCCGCTCAAACCCGCTGACCGCAAGGCCCAAAAGGCGGACCTTCTCTCCAGGGTGGGCCGAGGCGACCTCGGCCAGTTTGGCAAAGGCCAACTCGCGGATTTGGCTCTCCTTGAGTCCTTTGGGCCGGGTGACGCTTTTGGTCAAGGTCTTAAAGTTCATGAACCGGACCTTTAAAGTCAAGGTTTTGCCTTGCTTGGGCTGGGATTTGAGCCGCTGCGCCATTCCCCGGACCAAACGTTCCAAAACCCGCTCCAGGTTGGGGCCAAAGGGGGCATCGGTGCCGAAGGTCCGCTCAATGCCCACCGATTTTCGTTCCCGGTCAGCCACCACAGGCCGGGGGTCGATGCCCCGGATCAGGTCATACAGTTGGCCGCCGAACTTGCCAAAGCTTTGGACCAGCGAGGCCTTGTCCCGGAGCAACAACTGGTGGCCAAATTCCAGCCCCTGGGCCAGAAGCTTTTGCTCCATCACCTTGCCCACCCCCGGCAAAATCTTGAGCCGCACCCCGGACAAAAAGTCTGCCGCTTCTTCGGGGGGGATGACAAACAGGCCGTCCGGCTTTTCCATAGCCGAAGCAATCTTGGCCAAAAATTTGTTGTAACTGACCCCCGCCGAACTGGTCAGCCCCAGTTGGGTTTGGATGTCCCACTTGATGTGGGTGGCCACCCAGGTGGCCGAAGGGATGTCCAGTTTGTTGGCGGTTACGTCCAGCCAAGCCTCGTCGAGACTCAAGGGCTCCACCAGATCAGTGTATTTGCGGAAGATCCGGTGCAAGTGGGCGGAAATCTCCTTGTATCTTTCAAACCTCGGTGGCAAAACTACCGCTTGGGGGCAGAGCTTCTTCGCCTGGGCCATGCTCATCGCCGAATGGACCCCAAAGGCACGGGCCTCGTAGGAAGCGGCGGCGACCACCGAGCGGGACCCGATCCCGCCGACGATCACCGGCAGGCCCAAGAGCTCCGGTTGGTCCTTGGTCTCCACGGAGGCAAAAAAAGCGTCCATGTCCAGATGAATGATTTTTCTTAAGACCACCGACCGCCGATCTTCTTTCAACCGTTACTCCCAGGGCTCCAGGCCATGATCATCACCTTAGACGGCCCGGCTGGCTCGGGCAAAAGTACGATTGCCCAACGGCTGGCCAAGGTTTTGGGGATCGAATACATCGATTCGGGTGCCTTATACCGCACCTTGACTCTTTTTGCGCTGCGTAGGTTCGGTACGGTCCAAGGGTTTGAAGGGGAAGTGGCGCAGTACTTCGAGGCCCACCCCAACGCCCTGGAAGTGAAGTTTGAAACTCACCGCCAAAGGATTTGGCTGGAAGGCGAGGAGATCAAGGACCAGATCCGGGACCTGGAGCTGACCCGCCAGATCCGCTTTGTGGCCGGGCACCCAGGTTGCCGGGAGGTGGTCAACGGGCTCATGAAAAACCTTGCCCAGTCCTACTCCGTGGTGGTGGATGGTCGGGATATAGGTACCGTGGTTTTCCCGGAAAGTAAAAACAAATTTTACCTGGATGCCCCCTCCAGTGTTCGAGCAAAACGCCGTGCCCTGGAGCTGGGAGAGCCGATTTCAGGGCCGGGGTTTGAACGGATGGTCCAGGAAATCGAAGACCGGGATCGGTCCGACCAACAGCGGCCCATTGCCCCCCTGGTTTGCGCCACCGATGCAAAGCGCCTTGATACCGGGGAAATGGGGGTCGAAGAGGTACTGGCCTGGATCTCCCAGCGGTTGGTTTGAGGAGGGGCAGAGGGGCCAAAGCCGGGCCTCTGGTCCCCGGGCAAACCGGTCAAAACTTGGGTTCCGCCTCGTGGAACAGTCGCAGCAGGTTGCGCACCCGTTCGGGGGCGATCAGCTGGTACACTTCAGAGAGCCGGACCGGGTCGATCAACAAAATCTTTTTGCGGTTGTACTTGATCACCTGCCGGATCGCCCGCGGCGGAAGCTCGGGGGGCAACTTGCTGACTTCGGTCAAAGGGGTCAGGTGCTTGGCCAGCGCTTCCTTGGGGATTTGTAAGGTCAGGTTGTCCACAAACAGGCCCAAGGTGGTCTCTGGGTCCAACTGGTTGAGGTAGATGCGCCCTTTGTGGCTGAAGTCGATGGGTTTAAGCCCAAACAAGGCCCCCAGGTGCAAAAAGATGCCCTCCAAGGGGTTTTGGGGGTCCCTGGACTTATAATGCCAAATCGCTTCGGAAACCCCTGAAGAGGCGATTTCCAACTGGTCCACCTCCAAGGCAGGCCCAAAGTCCGAGGGAGAGATTCCAAAATAAAATTCCTGCTCCCGGAAAACCAAGATCGAATCAGAAGGCACAGCAACCTTTGGGGTTTTGAGGTAAGTTCGGCCAAGAAGACTTGCTGGAATCCTCTCCGACGAATACCATTTAGGAGGCAACCGCAACACTTGTCAATGTTCGGGACAAAAAACGGTTGAGACCAAACTCGCACCCAGGTCCAAGATTGCTGGAACAACAACATTACCAAGTGATCGACCAGCTTTCCAGTGGTGCCGATCCCGCCGCCCGGCTCCGGGCGGCCGAACAGTTGGCGGCCTTCGAGGCGAGCGGGGAGATCACCGAGGACGACCTTTTGGGCCTCTTGCAGTCCGAGGAATTGGCCATCCGAGCCCATGCGATCTTGGCTCTGAGCGGCAAAAAAAGTCAAAAGGCCACGGCCCCCTTGAGTCGGCTTTTTGTGGAGTCCAACGACCCGATCCTGCTCCAGGAACTTTTGGAAGCCTTTTGTGCCTACGGGGACGACCGCTTTGCGGCGGTGGTGCTCAAACGGATCAAAAAGCCGAGCCGGTTCAAACGGGCGGCCATGTTGCTGCGCAACCGGCTGGAGGAGCTTTTTGACGGTCAGTTCATCTTGGACCAGATCCTCCTGAGCGCCCTCAAATACCTCCAGGTGTCGGGCTTTGCCAAGCCGGGCAAGGAGATTAAAGCTCTTTTAGAACATAAAGATCCAATGATCCGATTGAACTGCTTGCGGTTGTATGACAGGATTAACGACCTGCCTCAGCAAAAGAGGCTCCAAGAACTGGTCACCCGAGACCCACACCCCTTGGTGCGGGAAGCGGCGGCAATCTTGATGGAAAAACTTCAGCCCTGAAATTGCCCCATGACCCAGGTTCTTGATTCGTTGACCAGCCCAGACCAGATCCAAGACTTTTCGGTCAAGGAGTTGGAGGAACTCGCCAAGGCTTGTCGGAAAAAAATCATCGATGTGGTCAGCCGTACCGGCGGGCACCTGGCCTCCTCCCTGGGGACCGTGGAGCTCACCTTGGCCTTGGCCAAGGTGTTTGACCTCAAGGAAGACAAGGTGATCTTCGATGTGGGGCACCAGGGGTACACCTACAAACTGATCACCGGCCGCAAGGACCGGTTGGTGGAGCTGGGCAAAAAGGGCGGCATCTCCAAATTTTTGAGCCGCAAGGAGTCCCCCTACGACCACTTCGGGGCCGGGCACGCCAGCACCTCGATCTCGGCGGCCTTGGGCTTTACGGTCGCCCGGCGGCTGGCAGGGAAGGCGCACCACTGCATCGCCGTAATCGGCGACGGGGCCATGACCGGCGGTCTGGCCTTCGAGGCGCTCAACCATGCCGGACACTTGGACGATGACTTGATCGTGATCCTCAACGACAACGAAATGTCCATCGACCCGGTGGTCGGGGCGCTGTCTAAAACCATCATCAACATCTCCGCTTCCAAGTCTTTTAACCTGATCCGCAGCGAGATCAGCAAACATTCCACCGACGGGGCGATCCCCAAGGCGATCCACCAGACCTTCAAGCGGATCAACGATTCCTTCATGGCTTTTTTTACCCATGGGGTGTGGTTTGAGAACCTCAACTTCCGGTACTTTGGGCAGGTGGACGGTCACAACCTGGAAGACCTGATCAACGTGCTCAAGGCGACCAAACACATCCAAGGGCCGATCCTGATCCACCTGATGACCCAAAAGGGGAAGGGCTACCGTCCTGCCGAAGGGGATGCCCTTTCCTACCACGGGATCGGTGCCTTTGACCCGGAGACCGGAAAACCGATCCCCAAAGGGGAGCTGGGCAAAAGTTACACCAACCTGTTCTCCGAATCGATGGAACGGTTGATGGAAGCGGACCCCAAAGTCCTGGCCATCTCGGCGGCCATGTTGGGCAACACCGGTTTGGCCCGGCTGCAAAGCCGCTTTCCTGAGCGAATTTTTGATGTTGGCATCGCCGAAGGCCACGCCGTAACCTTTGCCGCCGGGTTGGCCGCCGAAGGGTTCAAGCCCTTTGTGGTGGTTTATTCCACCTTCTTGCAACGGGCTTTGGACCACATCGTCCACGACGTGGCCCTGCAAGGGCTGCCGGTGCGTTTTATTCTCGACCGGGCCGGGTTTGTGGGGGCAGACGGGGCGACCCACCACGGGGTCTTGGACCTAACCTACCTGCGGATGATTCCCAAAATGGCGATCCTTGCTCCCAAGAACGGCAAGGAACTGCAAGGGATGTTAAAAATGGCCCATGAATACCAAGAGGGACCCTTGGCCATTCGCTTCCCCAGAGACAACAGCCTGGAATTTTGGACCCGAGACCAGGAGGTACAAACCTACCCTTGGGGCAAAGCCGAACTGTTGGCCCCCGCCGGGGAACTGGTGGTGGTTGCCGTAGGGTCTATGGTGGACACCGCCTTGGCCTTGAAGGAAAAATTGGCCCTCTCGGGGGTCCGGGCCGGGGTAATCAACGCCAGATTTGTGAAACCCTTGGACCAGGAACTGATCTTGGACCAGCTCAAGGGGGCCAAAGGCTTGGTCACCTTGGAGGAAAACGCCGTGGCCGGTGGGTTCGGTTCAGGGGTCTTGGAGATGTTGTCCCAGGCAGGGGTGCACAAACCAGCCTTGGTCTTGGGGATCAAAGATGCCTTCTTTGAACACGCCACCAGAGAGGAACAATTGGCCGAGACCGGTCTTGACCTTGATTCGGTTTTGGCCAGTGTGCTAGACTTCTTTCGTAGGCTCTCGTGAAGACGATTCTTTTTGCCTTGGCCTTCACCTTGTTGCTGCACGGCCTGGGGTTTGAACTCTGGCCGGAGTGGGTCGGCGGCAACAGCTGGGTCGCCGGGGTCGAATTTTTGTTCTGCTGGTTTTTGGCCGACCGTTGGAGTGACAAACTGGCATTGCACCGGGCCAAACAAAACCCCAAGGTGGTGGACCTCAAGGCCTACCGCAAAAGCAGAGCGCAAGGACAGGAACAACAACAGCAGGCCCAAGTGCAGTGGCTAAGTCTCTACAAAAGCAGCGATGCCGCCGAAGTGGCGCTTTTGTCCAGCCTGCTGGAGTCCAAGGGAATTCCGTTTCAGGTGACCGGCCAACATGCCAGCTCCATGTTTCCCCAGGTGGGGGCGATTCCCATGGAGATTCTGGTTCGTCCGACGGACCTGGAACGAGGGAACCGGTTGATCGAATCTTTCTCAAACCTGCCTCAAGCTTAGGAGCGCAATGGAAAACGAGACCTTAAAAAAAGCCCAGGCCTGGGCCCAGGACCCTGCCTTTGCGCCCCAGTTCCGCCAGGAGATCCAAACCCTGATCGACCAAAACAACCAAAGCGAGCTGACTGACCGGTTTTACAAGGATCTGGAATTCGGGACCGGAGGCCTGAGGGGGATTTTGGGGGCCGGGAGCAACCGGATGAACATCTACACCGTCCGAAGGGCAACCCAAGGATTGGCTTCCTACATCTTGGGGCAAAAGCTCAAGGATCCTGCGGTGGCCATTGCCTGCGATTCAAGAAACTTTTCTCAAACCTTCGCCGAAGACTCGGCCCAGGTCTTGGCGGCCAACGGGATCAAGGTGTACCTCTATGAGAGCCTGCGTCCTACCCCGATGTTGTCTTTTGCGGTCAGGCACCTCAAGGCTACGGCCGGGATCGTGATCACCGCCAGTCACAACCCCAGGGAATACAACGGCTACAAAGTCAGCTGGTCGGACGGTTGCCAAGTAACCGCTCCCCACGATGAAGGGATCATCACCCAGGTCAACGGGATCACCAATTTTGGGGCGATCAAGACCTTGGACCTGGAAACCGCCAAGGCCAAAGGGCTGGTGGTGGTCATCGGTAAAGAGGTGGACGAGCCCTATTACCAACGGGTCCAAGGCCTGTCGTTCCCCAACCCTTCGCTGTACAAGGATTTTGGTGTGGTTTACACCCCGCTGCACGGGGCGGGGAACCTGCCGGTCCGAGAGACTCTCAAGCGGGCCGGGTTTGGACAGGTCCAGGTGGTGGCCAGCCAAGAGAGGCCGGACGGCAATTTCCCCACCGTAGGTTACCCCAACCCGGAAGAACCGGCCGCCTTGGAAGAAGCGCAAAAAGCCGCCGGTCCCAAGGATCAATTGATCCTGGCCACCGACCCGGATTCGGACCGGATCGGAGCCATGGCCCGGCACCAAGGGGCTTGGCAAAAGCTCAACGGCAACCAGATCGGCCAGCTGCTGTTCGACTTTTACCTGGGCCAACTGGAACAGGCCGGGAAATTGCCCAAGAAAGGCCACTACATCACCACCATTGTCACCAGCCGTCTGGGGGCCAAGATCGCCCAGTCCAAAGGGATCAAGGTCCACGAGGTCTTGACCGGCTTCAAATACATCGGCGAGCAGATGTTGGCCTTGGATTCCCAACCGGGGGAAACCTTTGTGTTTGGCACCGAGGAAAGCCACGGTTACCTGTTCGGGGACTTTGTTAGGGACAAGGACGCAGTCAGCGCCGCCATGATCTTCGCCGAAATGGCCGCCACCTACCATGCCCAAGGAAAGTCCCTGTTTGACCGCCTCGAAGAGATCCACCGGCAGTTTGGCTTTCATTCCGACGACTTGGTCAACCAAACCTACAAAGGCAAGGAAGGGGCGGAAAAGATCGGTCGGATCATGACCGGGCTGCGGGACCATGCGCCCCAAGAGATCGGCTCGGTCAAAGTGGTGGAGGTCAGGGACTATGAGCGGCAGCTGTCCTTTAACCCCCAAACCGGCCAAACCTTAGGCCCGATCCGGCTCCCGGTCAGCAATGTTCTGGCTTTCCTGCTTGAGGACGGCAGCAGGATCACCGCCCGGCCTTCGGGCACCGAACCAAAGATCAAGTTTTATTTTAACCTCACAGGGAAAGACCCGGCCGGACTGGAGCGGCAGAAGCAGCTTTATGTAGCGGATTTCCTGAAGAAGATCGAAACCCTCTAACCTTGAGGCAAAACAATGGAAGCAAAAGACCGAGAACTGTTGAAGACCCACCGCAAATCCAACTATGAATTGGACAAGCTGGCCAAGGAACATGACGAGTTGGAAGCAAAAATCTCCGAAATGGAACATGCCAAAGGACTGAGCCCTGACGACGAGATTAGGCTGCACAAGCTGAAAAAACGAAAATTGGAAGGCCGGGAACGGCTGGAAGAGATTTTCCAAACCCTCCGCTAGTTGATGGAAGCCTGGGGGGCCATCTCCTTGCTGGTGGCCCTGGGGCTCGCCCTGGGCTCCTTTGGGGCCACCACCGCATGGCGGCTGAAAAACGAAGTCGACCTGCTGCCCCCTTCGACCTGCGAAGGCTGTGGGCACAGAATCTCCCCGGTTGGATTGTTCCCGGTTTTGGGCTTTTTGCTGCTCCAAGGCCGTTGCCCCCATTGTGGTTACCAGATCCCCAAGGTTTACCCGTTGCTGGAAGCCACCAACGGCCTCTTGGGCCTGTCCTTGGGCCTCTGGCTGGGGCCGGGGCCCGAAGCGGTCCAGTTGTTGGTGCTGTTTGACGGTTTGGCCTTACTCTCCTGGCTGGACTTCTCCACGGGGCAGGTTTATACTTTACCGGTTGTGACACTGGTACTCCTCCAGGCCCTTTGGTACGGCTTTTTTGACTCCGGTTCCTTGGCCGATGGTTTGATCGGCCTTTTGGCTGGGGCGGGGCTGTTCCACTGGACCGCAACCCTGTTTTTGGCCCTCCGGGGCAAAGAGGGGTTGGGCAGCGGGGATGCCAGTCTCCTGGGTCTTCTGGGGTTTGTTTTTGGTTGGCAGTCCCTCTTGGGTTTGGTCTTCCTTTCCGCCGGTTTGGGCATTGTCCTAGGCGGGGGGTGGCTGTGGCTCAAAAAGGGAAGCCTTACTGCACAAATCCCCTTTGGCCCCTTTCTGGGTTTGGCGGCGGTGTTGTACCGTCTGGCTCCAGCCCTGTGGCGTTCACTTTTTCACTTCTAACCGGACCTTGCGATGAATCACCCTATGGGCCCCAAAAAAAATATCGACTGGGGCAGTCTGAGCTTCTCTTACCTGAAAACCGATTACCGCTTTGAGGCCACCTGTGTGGACGGGGTCTGGAGTAAAGGTCAGGTGGTGGAAAGCGAGGTGATGACCCTGCACGAAGGGGCTCCGGCGCTCCATTACGGTCAGTCCTGTTTTGAAGGGCTCAAGGCCCAGACCGCCAAGGACGGCAGGATCCTGCTCTTCCGCCCGGAGCTCAACAACCAAAGGATGCAGGAAAGCGCCGAACGGCTGTTGATGCCCAAAGTGCCGACCGAGCTGTTCATGGAAGGGGTGGAAGCGGTGATCCGAGCCAACCTTGCCTGGATTCCTCCCTACGGCAGTGGGGCCTCCTTTTACCTTAGGCCCTTTTTGATCGGCTCCGGGGAAAACCTGGGGCTTCGTCCGGCCAAGGAATACACCTTTCGGGTTTTTGCCAGCCCGGTGGGGCCTTATTACAAATCCGGCGGTCTCAAGATGATCAGTCTGGCGGTGATCGACGTGGACCGGGCTGCGCCTTTGGGGACCGGGGGTTACAAGATCGGGGCCAACTATTCGGGCGGCTTAATGGCCACCAAAATCGCCCAGTCCCTGGGGGCTAACGAGGCCTTGTACCTGGACCCAAAAGAACGGCGGTACTTGGAGGAAGCGGGCAGCGCCAACATCATCCTGGCTTTGAAGGGCAAGCGGTTTGCTACCCCTAAGTCCCCGAGCATCCTGCCTTCGGTGACCAGGCGGTCCATTGTCACCCTGGCCGAAAAGGAGTTGGGCTTCTCTGTTGAAGAGCGGCCCATCGACTTCATTGCGGAACATGGGGAGATCGAGGAAATGGGAGCCTGCGGAACTGCGGCGGTGTTGAGCCCGATCGGCAAGGTCCTGATCAACGACCATTGGTACAAGGTGGGCCAGGATTCGGAACACCCCGGACCGATCATGCTCGACCTTTACAACCGGCTCACTGCTCTGCAACGAGGCGAACGGCCCGACCCGTACGGCTGGACCTATGAGGTCAAGCTCACCTGATCTAAGCTTCTGCCCAGGCCTCACCTGCAAGGCGTTGTCTTGTAGGTGGGGTACTTTACTTCACGGTGCTTGTGGTAGTTAGATATCGGGGCTTATCTCCGGCAGTCAGCTGTTTTAACAGGGATAATAATGAAAATTCAACCAGGTTTGTTTGGCATAAAACGAACAAATCGTGATTTTACACGCAAGGAAACTTGGGGGAAAAATCAATTTAACTCTTCATTTCCGGCAGGTCTGTGTTGTTATTTGGCTTCCAAAGGCATTCGTGCCAACTATTTGGCAATAGAGAATGCGAAGTTTACCCAAGGCTTTGTTGACATCGAGAAAGTGTTTGGTCTGCAATATGACGATGAAGATATCTATTTTGCCTTTGAGAGTCAGCATACCCCTTACCAGAAGTTTGTGATTGGAACCCTGCCAAGAACCGACCTAGTCATTCAGCGTAAAAGTAGCGGAAGCTGTATGTCTGGCTTGGAAGTGAAGTTGACAGCCTTGCCGGATGAATCAACGTTTGACCTCCCCGAGAAAAGCTACAGCTGCGAAATCGTTGTCCGTCCAGACACGATAGTCTATCTGGCCTGCTCAATCGCTACAAACCTTGGCTCAAAGCTTAATTCAATTGTACCGAACATTCAGGTAGAGGATTGGACCGAGCCAGTCGATGTTTTGAAAAAAGTACCAGAAATCGTTTCCTTCATCGAAGATCTGTCTTTTGCGCTTGAAGCCAAACAAAGTAGCTTCCTCGTCCAGCCAATTTGGAAAACCAGGGGGAAGTCGCCAGTCCTTTCGGAAAACTGCTTGGATGTCTTTGTTTGGAGTGATGCGGGTTTTGCCTATTTTGTATCAAGTATTGCAGACAGTAATCCGGCTGCTAGTAATATTACTCGGCCAACAAGAACAGCAGTTTGGTTGTATAAAATGCTTCAAGAAATAAAGGATAATGGGCGCTTTGATCCTAAAACAATTAGGGTCTTGACTAGCATAGCAGAGATAAAACCTGCTAGACATAGTCATGGAAAGACTCAACAGGTATGCAAAGCGTTCAAAAATTTCAGCGGCCAAAACACGGCAAATCATCAAGCTATTTGCCCTGG
>Ga0208375_1000087_pt1 | contig 143123 bp, 144 predicted proteins | sample RifOxyD1_FD_184038 | JGI IMG/M metagenome (GOLD analysis project Ga0208375, IMG submission 184038) | Soil microbial communities from Rifle, Colorado - Rifle Oxygen_injection D1 (SPAdes) | ecosystem: Environmental > Terrestrial > Deep subsurface > Rock core/Sediment | place: Rifle, Colorado... | reverse complement strand
TTGATGTAAAGAGTGGAGTAATTTGGATTTTTGCCATAGTGCCAGGAACCAAAGAGATCGGGTTCGTTCCAAACTTCGTAATAAATTCCGGAAATATTTTTATCAACAGAATAATGTTTGGCGGTGGCTTTTACCAGTTGGTACCATTGATCCCAGTCTTTGGGGGCGCCGGCGTTTTGGCCGTTTTCGGACATATCGGCAGTAGTATAGGAAAGAGATAGCATGGGAATGGCTCCGGAAGAAATTATAGTATTGATGGATTTATCGAGTTGGTAAAAATTGTAATTGTTTGGTCCCTGATAAACATTGAAATAATCAAAAAGGTGGTCGAGACGGATTAATTTGGGATGAAGTGACTGAAGTAGGGTAGAACCGATGGCGACGGGTGAAAGCATGTCGGTGGCTTCTTCGCCACCTTGCGATAGATTTTGCCAGAGGTTTGAGGGAACAGGGCCTTGGTTGCTGGCGATATCGATGACAATATTGGCGGGAGTACCGGCGGCGCTTTTGCGGATGTCGATGATTTTTTTGGTGGCGGCTAAAGATAGGGGAATAGAAGCCAAGATGAGAGTACTAATAATGAGAGATTTTTTGGTTTTCACTATATATAGTATAGGCAAATTTTTGTTAAGTTTTTTGGATAAATTTGGCTGATTTGGTTTGATATAGATTGCATATTTACAATGCTCTTACTGATCTATTATGTAATTTTGATCTATTGACGGGGGGTGTCAAATTTGTTTTACTTTTCCATAATATATAGCTGTTTAATTTTGACAAATAAGTAAAAATGACACTAAAAATAGGTAAAATCTTTAAGTTAGGTGATATAAAATCTCAGATTGGTTTGGCGCAAATTCCTCTAATGATTGGGCTTTTGATAATGGCGATTGCTATTCCGGTGGCTACTAAATTAAGTGAACAGAATGCGGATACCAGAAATTTGGCTAGGGAGATAGAGTGTGCTTCAAATTCTGATTGTGGAACTAATTATAAATGTGTAAATTATTCTTGTGTTTATGTAACTCCAACTCCAAAACCGCCTTCTTCGAGTGTTAAGTGTACGAGTAATAAGTGTAGTGGAGATAAAATAATTTATTGTCGGTCTGACGGTACATATAGTGCTGCGATGGCATGTAATTATCCTAATTTTGTATGTAGAACTGGTAAATGTGTTAATTTAAGTACGGCAACCAGTGCTCCAAAACCGACAGCGACGCCGGCTTGTGTTAGTAAAGGTGGATCTTGTGCATCTGGTTCTCCCTGTTGTAGTGGTTTATATTGTGCAAGCAGTCGGACTTGCCAGCCGTATGCGACTTCAACACCTAAGCCATCAGCTAATTGTGGGACTGAAGGTCAAGCATGTTGTGATGCGTATATGTATGGGTGTGTGTGTAATAATGGACTTATTAATATCGGTGGTATTTGTAAAAAACCGACAGCGACAGCGACAAAAACACCAACTCCGACGCAGGCTTGTGTTAGTAAAGGTGGGTCTTGTGCAGCGGTAGGTTCTAAGTGTTGTAGTGGATTTTATTGTGCAAGCAGTCGGACTTGCCAGCCGTATGCGACTTCAACACCGCTTCCATTTAGTGGTAAAGATGGGTTAGTTTGTAGTACAGCAACAAATATTTATAATTCTACTCCTTGTAGTAAGTGTGAACATGGTTATTATCGAGTCGGAGGTATAACGTCTACTATTTATAAATGTGGACCAGCACCAACTCCGATGCAGGCTTGTGTTAGTAAAGGTGGGTCTTGTGCAGCGGTAGGTTCTAAGTGTTGTAGTGGATTTTATTGTGCAAGCAGTCGGACTTGCCAGCCGTATGCGACTTCAACACCGCTTCCATTTAGTGGTAAAGATGGGTTAGTTTGTAGTACAGCAACAAATATTTATAATTCTACTCCTTGTAGTAAGTGTGAACATGGTTATTACAAGTTAAATTATACTGATACGTCGTATATTTGTGGTAAAAATCCGGATAAATGCCGAGATTCAAGCGGACTTTATTATAAAATTAATGTCCCTGATGGTTGTAATTGTTCAATTAGTGCAAGTTGTGCTTCCGGTGCGTGTGCTAATGGAAAATGTGTACCAAAAGCGACAAGTTGTTTCTTGACCGGATATAACATATGGATAGCAAATGGTCAGACTATATGTAAAGATGGCGGTGTGGGTGTGGGAGCTTATTCACATACATGTAAGAGTGGTACGTTAAGTTCAACAAGATGTACGGGTGGGTGTAGTACTTGCGTAGCTCCGACTACTGTTATACCTAAAGCGACTGCAACACCGATTCAGAAATGTGAGTGTATTAATGGTAAATACCAAGGGAGCGGGTGTTCCAGCTATCTTTATGGTCAATCTTGTACCAGTCCGACAGCTTTTCCCTCTGGTTGTCCTTGTATCAATGGAAAAAGAACAGGAAGTGGTTGTAGTAGTTTTGAATATGGCCAAAGTTGTACCAGTCCGACAGTAAAACCAGTTCCTTCTGGTGGAGTGGTGACAAAGGCACCTTCAGGTGCAGTGGCGACGAAACCTCCGTCTTCCGGAACTTGTTCGGGAACCGGGGCAGATATTTGTAATACAGATAAGTTGTCAGTGAGAGCAGTTTGTGTCAGTGGTAAATGGGATTATGATGAGCAACTTTGTGGATCGACAAATGCCTGTAATCGGACTGAAGTATGTAGCGGAAGGACTTATTATTGCGGTAAGGACGGCAAGTGGTCTACCAGTAATGATAGCTGTGCTTCAAGCAATAATTGTAAACAATGTCCGACAGATTTCGGATGTTACAAAAATGGAAATGAATATCGATGGTTTGTAAGTGGCTATACTCAGGGCGGATTTAGTAAGGTGGCGGATACCGAGTGTACTAACAATGGTGTCGGGAAGCCGGCATATTTAGGCAAGCAGAAGGGTGATGCCAACTGTGACGGTAGAATAGATGCCGCCGGAGATTATTCTTTGTGGTACAAGGAATTTTATGACGGCAACCTGGGGTCGATAGTTAAAAATAGCTGGAATGCTGATTTTACCGGACCTAACGGAACCTGTGATGGCAAAGTGACGGTCGATGACTATGCTCTTTGGTATAAATTCTTTTATGATTTAAATATTGGAAACTAGAAATGACAATGAAAAATAGTAAAAACAAATCACTGATTCTAGTGCTGGTACTGTTGGCAGCATTGGCAGGAGCATTAGTACTGGTAAACAGTAATCAGGAAACCAGAAGAGGTGCCTATTTTTCGGATACAAATGTACGGGTGTTGCCTGATACAGTTTCTGCGACCCTTGGTCAGGAGATACCTTTTGAATTGAGAGTCGAGACAGCAAACGGAGCTAAAGTCAGTACTGTTGATGCCAAAGTTTGTTACGGGAACGGTTTGGCGATAGAAGGAACGGCAACTGATAAAATAGATTTGAATAAAGAAGCTTTTACTCAGGTGATAGAAGCCAGGGTAGATCAGGCGGCACATTGTGTAAGAATAATTGCCATAAGTACTGGTATATTGCCGGAGAATTTAAAATCTGGTTCGGTGAAATTAGCAACGATCAGGTTTAAAGCAGTTAGTCAGACCAGTGGTAAGGTAGAAATGGTGGCGGCTTCTACAACGGTTGGTGGTTATAATCCAGCAGCCGGGGCTACCGATACTAGTATAAGGGTGACTACTTCTTATACTGCGAGTTATACTATTGGAGCGGGTGGTGGTAATGAGGATGATAATTGTAGCGGGAGTAAACCGGCTGATAGATGTGATGATCCAAAGATGCTTCAGATCAATGCTCAATGTTATGCAGGTACGACTGAGTGGGATTTTAATGATCAATTATGTGATTCGGCCGGGCGAAGAGAAGTCTGTAGCGGTATTAATTATTGTTGTCCCAGTGCCGGAGGGGATTGGACAACAGATATGACGGCTTGCGGAGGTAATGTGGAGCCGACAGTTCCTGACACTGAACCTACTTCACCTCCAACAGGAGATGATTCAGTTTTAAATTTTAAAATTGCATATCGTAATTTGGCATCTGATGCCAAATGTTATGAAAATTGGCCTTTGAAATTAATTGTGATGGGTGGCGGTGTGACAAGGGTGTATACAAATGTTTCAGTGAGTCCGGATCCTGCTAATCCAAGAATCATGAATGGTTCGATAGTTTTGAACGGATTTACCGCTAAAAATGGAGTGGCAGTCTTTTTTAAGAATTCGAAATCATTACAAAATAAATATGGTAAGGATAATCAAACAGAGGCATACAACAGGGCAGGTGGTGAACTTACCTTAACAAATAGTGCATCAAGTAGTCCGGTGTATGATTTTACAAATTATCCATTAATGCCGGGAGATGTGGTGTCACAGGATGGAGAAGTTCAGGATGGTTTGGTAAATGGAATAGATTTTGCTTACATGAAGTCCAAAGTTGTTACTCATCAGACGGTAAATGCCGGTGAATATCTTCAAGCTGATTTAGATGGTAATTGTCAGTTGAATAGCGCTGATGTTACAGTATTTAAAAGGACTTTAGAAGAGAAGCAGGGACAACTTTATTAATTAATTAAAAATTAGCAAATTATGAATAATAAATATTTAAAAATATTAATACCCGTTGTAGCCATAATAGTAATTTTGGAAAGTGTGATTTTGATAAGCAGGGCATCCAAACCTCAGACGGCGAACTTAGATGGTCAGAATATGGAGCAAGCGGGAGATGCGGTAGTAGATCAAGAGCCGGTACTTGAATTTATGTTTGAGACCAAATCAAATACAATGCAATTGAACAGAGCCAGTTTGGTTAAGGTGAACATGGTTCCGGTGGCGGATTATAATTTGGATGCGGTGGAATTGTATGTAAAATACGATCCGGAAGTGATGACAATTAGCGGATTAAATTATGATAAAAGTTTACCTAAACCAACATTTAGTAAAGTCAGTGTAGAGAAGGGGATGGTGGTAGCGAACTTTTTAATATCGGAGGAGGCTGGTTTTGGAGTAAGGTCAGGAGAGATTCAAGGTTTAATATCTTTTATGGTTACACCGAAAGTACCGGGAAATTATACTTTAGAGGTTAATAAGGTGACTTTAGGTGAGGAATCTGCAACTCTGGTAGTTGATAATGGGACCAAGAATGCGTTACCCTTTACTAGTAATAAATTAGATATTAATGTATTAGAGTAATGAATAAAAAACTGCTTGCCCCATTTCTTTGGTTAATCTTGTTTACAGTATTGTCAACGAAATCAGTAATGGCGGCACCTCATTTGACACTAACACCCAGTAGTAAAACCGTTGCTAACGGTGATGAGTTTACAGTAATGGTAGGCGTAGATTCCGGAACGGAAACATCTACTGCAGTTGATGCTTGGGGAACTTTTGATGCTACCAGACTGGAAATAATTTCAATTGTAAAGGCTGATAATCCGGCTTTCCCTTTTACCGCAAGTCCTAATATTTACAATGATACCGGTAAATTTGATTTTAGTTGTGCTTCGACTGATATGAGTAGTTTTGAAGATAAGGTAATTAACGGTGATTTGATGAAGATAACTTTTAAGGCTAAAGCGACAGGGTTGGCGACGGTAACTTTTACCTGTCAGAGCGGATCAACAATTGATTCAAACATCATTAAGACAACAGGTGAAGATATTATTGATTGTGGTGCGAATCAGAGTGGCTCATATACTATAGAGGCCTCTATCGGAGGCGATGAGGATACTACTACTGATACTACAACGACAAGCAGCTCCGAATTACCTCAAACTGGAGGTTTTGAAACAACCATGATCATGCTGGTATTGGGTACTTTGGGAATAGCAGGGTCCTTGTTTTTCAAAAAAATATGAACAAGGGGAAGGGAAACCTCAAAACTATTATTGTAATGATAATTTTGTTGTTGGTTGGTGTTTTGGGAGTTTTAGGAATAAACAGTGTCAGGACTTATATGAGTGGGGCTACAGCTGGTTGTATACCGGTTAAGGATCCTACAACCGGTAGATATAAAGTTGATGTAAAACCTCTGGCGGACGGTAAGGGAGTAAGTATCGCCTGGCAGTCTCAGTTGGAATGTTTTTCTTATGTTCAGTACGGGACTACACCTCAGGCAATTTTAGTAAATACAGACAGGGAGACTCAGAAATCAACTAATCATCAGGTAAATATTACATCTTTAGCATCGACGGGAAGTACCAGAAATTATTATTATCGAATAAGATCGAGTGAAAATGCAGATAATCCGGCAGAATGGGAAATGTTTGATAATGAGGGGATTCCTTTTTCTTTTCCTTATCAGGGATCTGCAGCGGCTCCTCCTCAAGTTACTTTGGTGCCTCAGGCAGGTTCTCCAACTGCAGCGCCTGGTGTTACCGGTACCGGTACTACCAATAAGTGTGTAGCCGGAAATGATTATAATGGGGATGGTAGTGTGAATTCTTTAGATATGATAACTTGCATGAAGAACGGAGGAACACAGGTTGTTCCGACAGAAGCAAGCAAACCTGCCGGAGCGACTTCGTGTGATCCGACTAAGGACTATGACGGAAACGGAACAATAAATACTCTTGACATAATTAAGTGTAGACAATCCCAACAGTAACGGTTAAAATAAGACCGTTTTAAAATTACAGGAGGTGAATTAATTTGGCAATTATTGTAAAAAGAAAAAAGAATGAGTCAAAAGATGACATTATTGGTAAATTCCGAAGAATATTTTTGGAGGAAGATATCAGTGAATTAATTAAAGAAAAAACGGCATATAAAAAGCCGTCGGAATTGAGATATGCAAAAAAGAAAATAAATATTTGGCGAAAAAAATGCCGAAAAAGAGCCAAAAATGCAAGATAAAATGCTTAAAGATAAAATAAAACAAGACATATTTATAGCAATGAAAGACCGCAATACCAGCAAGGTAGGGGTGTTGCGGTTTTTGGTTTCTTTAATCGATAAAAAGGCTCTTCAGTTACCTCCAGGAGAGATGAAAGAGGCGGATGAATTGGGAGTGATGCAAAAGGAATTAAAAAATAAGGAAGAATCATTGGCGATTTTTGAGAAAGCCGGAAGGGAGGATTTAGTGATGGATTTGAAAGAGGAAATTGAAATTTTGAAAAGTTATTTACCTTTGATGTTATCAGAGGAAGAGATTGGTTTTGTGGTAGATGAGGCTATAAAAGAGGTGGGAACGAATTTTGGTTTGGTAATGAGAGAAGTTATAGGTAAGGTGGCAGGGAAAGCGGACGGGGGAGTAATTTCGAAGATAGTCAAAGAGAAGATAGATAATCAATAAGTTATGGAAAATAAGGTATTAATTAAGTATCCCAAAAGTTGGGGTTTGGATGAAAAGATAGTCAGGAAATTTAGTTTGGAGTTGTTGAAAAAATTTGGTTTTGGTAAAAATACTGAGTTGAGTGTGGTATTTGTAGGCAGAAAAAAAGCTAAAGAATTAAACATAAAATATCGGCAAAAAGATTATATTCCTCAGGTATTGGGTTTTCCAATGTCTAAAGAGACTGATGTTGACGGTTTTAGACATTTGGGGGATATAGTAATTTGTAGTGCAAAATTAAAGTATGAATCGAAATATCAGAATAAAAGTATAGATAAGGTTTTGTTTGAGTGGTTGGAACATGGTTTGGAAAACTTAATGAAGGGGTAAAAGTAACTGATTTATATTTGATACATTTCGTTGGATTGTAATTAGGATAAGTAAATGTATAAAATGACTTGATGTCAGTTTTTTATTTAAAGTATCGGCCCAAAAAAATAGGAGAGTTGGACTCTGATTCGGTTCGGGTTAGTTTGCAGAAAATTTTGAGCGGAAGAGATATTCCCCAGTCATTTTTATTTGCCGGTCCTAAGGGTTCGGGTAAGACATCAGCCGCCAGAATTGTGGCCAAGTCAGTAAATTGTGTGGAAGTAAAAAATGGTGAACCGTGTGGAAAATGTGATAATTGTTTGGAGATTGATAGGGGTAGTAGTATGGATGTGATGGAATTGGACGCGGCGTCAAACAGGGGAATTGATGATGTTCGGGAATTAAGGGATAAAGCCTATTTATTACCCAGTAAATTAAAGAAAAAAGTATTTATTATTGATGAGGTTCACATGTTAACCAAGGAAGCTTTTAACGCTTTATTGAAGTTAATTGAGGAGCCGCCGGCACATACTTTATTTATAACCTGTACGACAGATCCGGAAAAAATTCCTGATACAGTACTTTCCAGATTGATAAGAATTGACTTTAAAAAAGGAAACTTTGCCGAGGTAGAGAGTGCTTTAAAAAGAGCAGCTGAAGGTGAGGGTTTAAAATTAGATGAAAAAATTTTGAAATTAATTTTTGAGAGAAGTGAAGGGAGTTTTCGAAACGCTCAAAAGATTTTGACAGAGTTGTTTTTGGAGTTGGGAAAAAATTTTGGTTCAAAAGAGGTAAAGGAATGGTTTGACGGAAGGACGGGGGGTTATGGATCTGCTGATTTGGAGGATGATTTGTGGAAAAAAGATACCAAGAAAATTTTGCAAAAAATGGAAGAAATGGCTGATAACGGAATGGATTTTAAACAATACCGGGAAAAATTGATTCGTTATTTTCAAAACCAATTATTGGCGAATTGGGGTTTGGGGGTAGGAAGAGAAGGATGGAAGAGGCAAGACTTGGTTAGGTGGTTGAATTTGTTGATAGCAGCGGGAAAATTGGAGAAGGATACTAATATGGAACAGTTGCCATTGCAGTTGGCAGTGGTGGAATTTTTGATTGATGCCGAAAAAGAGGACAGGGTAATAAAAGAAGAAAAAACCGAATTAACGGAAGTCAAACAAGAAACTAAAAAAGAGGGAAAGGAAAAAATAATTGAAAAAATGCCGGAAGTAGTGGAGGTGGGAGATTTTCAATTGGAAATGGCTAGAGTAGAAAATGAATGGGGTAAAGTGTTGCAGGTTGTTAAACCTTTTAACCATTCGGTTGAAGCTTTTTTGAGAGCGGCCAGACCAAAAATTTTGAGAGGAAATTGTTTGGTGGTGGAGGTATTTTATCCATTTCATAAGGAAAAACTGGAAGAGTTAAAGAACAGGAGTATTGTGGAGGAAGGTTTAATGCGGGTGTTTGCAACTAAAATAAGATTTGAATGCGTACTCAGTAAGGGCAGAAAAAAAGCTTTAGAGATTGGGAATGATACCCCGATGGATCAGGTAAGCGATAATTTGGTAAATAACGGAGAAAAAAGTATTGAAGATAAGAAAGATCTTTATGACGTGGCTAAAGAAATTTTTGGCTAGATATAGAATAATTTTGGCGGTAATAACCGCAGTAATACTGTCTCTACTACTTGGAATATATTTGGAAGCTCAATTAAAGAAAGTTTATCCTAGAATTTTGTCCGGAAATGAAGATAAACCGCAGGACTTGTATAGGGTGGTTGAGGTGCTTGACGGAGATACTATAAAAGTTGAAAGAGAAGGCAAGACGGAAAAAGTGAGATTGTTGGGGATAGATGCGGAGGAATTGAGTGAAAAAAATCAAAACAATGAGTGTTGGGCGGAAACGGCAAAAAATGGATTGGAGGAAAAAATTGGAGGAAAGGACGTTGATTTGATTGTAGATATAACCCAGGGAGAAAAAGATATTTACGGAAGATTATTGCGTGATGTTTATTTGGGGGATGAGTGGATTAATGGTTGGCTGGTGGAAAGAGGGTTGGCGAGAGTATATGAAGATTATCCAAGTGCCAGAAATGTTGAACTGGAAAATTTACAACAAAATGCCATAAAAAATATTATTGGTTTATGGAAAGGAGAATGTATTTATGAGTAAATTTGCACCGGAATATCCCTGGCCGGGTGGTAATGGTGGTAACGGTACGGGAAAATTAAGTAAGGGTGAAACCAGACAGATTTTGATGGATAAACAGGGCGGAGTTTCTCCTCTGACGGGTAGACGTTTGAGTGGAATTTTGGAAAGACATCATGTTAAAGAATTGGCAAATGGGGGAGATAAATTTAGTTTGGCTAATCAACAATTAATTCCGAGAGCGGAGCATGTCGGAGAGCATCTTGTCAGGTCACGGGATACCAGACGGACTCCTGAGGACCAAGAAAGAGAATGGCATACAGCAATGGGAAGAATTAGTGAGCTTAATGATGATGAGTTACGTGATTTTAATGAATACATTGGAAGAAGGGGTGTGAAAGTAAGATTTTATTGATTTGTGTTAGAATGAATGACTGTTAAAATTTTTTAATTATAAAAATTATGTTTGATAAAGCAAAAGCCGGATTACAATTTATGAAAATTAAAAAAGCGGTTGAAAGTGAGAGTGTTGAGGTGGAAGATAGTGGAGTCAGAGTAATAATTAGTGGTTTTGTGGGGATGGGAATCAGCGAGCCTAAGGTAAAATTACTATCGGTAAACGGAGTTGAAAATAAAGTTCTATTGGATACTTTAAATAAGGCCTTAAAAAAATCTTTGGAAGTTTCGGCTAAAAAATTGAAGGATATGAGTGGAGAATTGCAGGGAATGGCAGGGATGTAATAATATGGCAGAATTTCCTCAAGCGATAAAAAAATTGATATCGGCGTTTGAAAGATTGCCGGGAGTTGGACCAAAAAGTGCAACCAGATTGGCATTCTATTTGTTAAATACACCCCAGGATTTTATTGCCGATTTAAGTAATTCGATTTTGGAAGTAAAAAGTAAGGTGAAAATTTGTTCTGCTTGTTTTGGAGTGGGGGAGTCGGAGATTTGTGGTATTTGTGATGACAATAAGAGAAATAAAAAAGAAATTTGCGTGGTGGAAAGATCAATTGATGTCATGGCAATTGAAAAAATGAAAACTTTTAAAGGGGTATATCATGTTTTGGGAGGGGTGATAAATCCGTTGGATCATATAGGACCGGAAGAACTAAAAATTGCGGAATTGGTGGTAAAAATAAAAAATTTATTGACAGAGGATGAGGCGATTGAGGTGATTTTGGCAACAAATCCGACGATGGAAGGGGAAGCGACGGCTTTATATATCAAAAAGAAATTATTGGAGTTGGATAATCGGGGGAAATTACTGATATCCCGAATAGGGAGCGGATTGCCGATGGGGGCAGATTTGGAATATGCTGACGAGAGTACTTTGGCCAGAGCCATGGAGGGTAGAAGAGAGTTATAATGAATGTATGAAAAAGATAGTAAGGGGAATGGTTAAGGGTTTTGGGCAGATAGGGGGGGAGTTAGGTAAGGAAATATCGGAAGAATCGGGTAAAATTGTAGAGGGAGTAGTTAATCCGGTAAATTTATTGGGTGATTTGAAACCGATGAGTGAGGGTGACTATCAACAAAAATTAGCCGAAGATGAAAGAAAAAAACAGGAAGAAATTGCTAAATTAAATTCGGAAATTAAAGAACATGGTCGGGATGTGGAAGGAGAGATGGATGAGGTAAGAAGACAAAAACAACGGGAAGAAGAAAAAAAGGAAAAGGAATTTTTGGAAAAATTAAAAGTGCAAAGAGAAAGGGAAAGGGCTGAAGAGTCTGTTTTTGCGGATGAAACTACAAATCCACATAAGAAAAAGAAAAAGAGAGGCGGTGCTTTTATGAAAGGTAAGGGAAAAGCTAGTACTTCGGATATGTCGGCGACAGGGGAATTTAAAGGACAGGTAGATTAAAAGTTGGAGTATAATTGGTCATAATGACAAAAGGGTTGGATCAGAAAATTTATTTTTATAATACAGTTACCCGAAAGAAAGAAGAATTTAAGCCGATTTTTGCCAAACCGAACGGAACAGGGGAAGTGGGGATATATTCTTGTGGACCAACGGTATATTGGGATCAACATGTGGGCAATATGTATGCGTTTTTGTTTGATGATATATTGTCTCGAACTTTGCGTTATTTTGGTTATAAGGTTAAGTGGGTGATGAATATAACCGATGTAGGCCATCTGACTGATGATGCTGATGCCGGAGAAGATAAAATGGAAAAAGGGGCAAAAAGAGAAAACTTGTCGGTGTGGGAAGTGGCTTTGAAATATGAAAAACAGTTTAAGGAAAGTTTGAAATTGTTAAACATCGAAATGCCTGAGGTGATGCCAAAAGCAACGGATCATATCTCAGAACAAATTGAATTGATAAAAAAAATTGAAAAGAATGGTTTTGTTTATCAAACCAGTGATGGAGTTTATTTTGATACCAGTATGTTTGAGGGCTATGCTGATTTTGCTAATTTAGATTTGGAAAAGATAAGAGAGGGGGCCAGAGTGGAGGTGAATACGGAAAAACGAAATCCATCGGATTTTGCTTTGTGGAAATTTAGTCCAAAAGATGGTCCAAAAAGACAAATGGAATGGGAGAGTCCTTGGGGAGTAGGATTTCCGGGTTGGCATATTGAATGTAGCGCCATGTCAATAAAATATTTGGGAGATAGGTTTGATATTCATACCGGAGGAGAAGATCATATTCCAGTACATCATACAAATGAAATTGCCCAAGGATTTGGAGGATTGGGGCAGATGACGGCTAATTACTGGATGCATAATGCTTTTATTACCCTAAAAGGCGGGAAAATGAGTAAATCGGACGGAAAGATCATAACAATTCAGGAGTTGGTGGCGATGGGTTTTGATCCATTGGATTATCGGTTTTTGGTCTTGGGTTCACATTACAAAAAAGGAATAGATTTTTCCATAGAAGCTATGGAAAGGGCGAGAAATTCCAGAAATAAATTGGTCGAAGCGGTAAAAAGATGGGAAAAGATAGGGAAAAATGGCAAAATAAACAAGGACGTTATTTCTGATTTTAAGCAAAAATTAGCCAATGATTTGGCTATGCCGGAGGTGATGGCAGTGGTTTGGGGATTGGTAAAGTCAGATTTACTGGAGGAAGATAAATATGTCACTATATTGGAAATGGATAAAGTATTGGGACTAAATTTAAAAAGCAGATCAAAAGAATTAGACGAAAAGATACCGGATGAGATTTTGAAATTAGCTAAGGATAGGCAAATTGCAAGAGAGAATTCGGATTGGGTCGAGTCGGATAGAATTAGGGATTTTTTGAAGAAAAAGGGTTTTGTGGTGGAAGATTTTAAAGAAGGCGGTTATACGGTGAAAAAAAATAAATTATTGTAAAATAGGGAAACAAATGTTAATCTTGAGAGTTTCATGAAAGAAAATAAAATAAAATATCAAATAGTGGTGGTTTTGGACCCCAAAGTAGAAAAAAAAGAGGTTTTTATTGATAAAATCGGTGATTTTATTGATGGGATGGGAGCCAAAGTAGCCAAAAAAGAAAATTTAGGGACAAAAGAATTGGCTTACGAAATAAAGGAAAATAATAAGGCCGATTTTTGGATCTTGAATGTTGAATCAGAAAAAAATTTGAAGTTTAACGATTTTAATGTTTTTTTAAATAGAGAAGTAAATGTTATCCGTTATTTAATATTAAAGTAGAGAAAAGGAGAAAAATATGCCTAGTCGATGTCTAAATCGAGTAACGTTAATTGGTAATCTCACCAGGGATCCTGAATTGAGATATACACCAGCCGGAATGGCAGTAGTGTCATTTGGTCTGGCAACAAATAGAGTTTGGAACACCAAACAAGGTGAACGAAAAGAGGATGCTCAATTTCACCGAATTGTTGCTTGGAATAAATTAGCTGAGCTTTGTTCTCAGTTGTTAGCAAAAGGCCGAAGAGCGTATGTTGAGGGTAGAATTCAGTATCGTGAATGGACCGATCAGGATGGTCAAAAGAAACAGGTAGCTGAAATCGTTATAGACGATATGATAGTTTTGGACTCCAATAGGAGCGGTGGATCAGCAGCTGAAGGTCCGGCAATGGAATATGGAGAAGTTGAAGATGCTCCGATGGAAACAGAAGGTGAGTCGGCAGTAATCGATGATATTGTAATTCCTGATGGTGATTTAGGGGAAATTTCCAGTGAACCACCCAAGGATAAAGTTAAAAAGGAAAAATCTGAAGACAAATCGGATGATAAGGCTGAGGAGGAAATGCCTTTTTAAAAGGAGGGTCTCGGAATATTTCGGGATAAATAAATTATGGCAAAAACAAGAGGCAGAAAGAAAAACAGAAAAAACAGGCTGATGTCGAGAGACAAAGTTTGTGTGTTTTGTAAAGAGAAAAAGTTATATAACTGGTCTGATCAAGAAAAGTTGGTTGAATTTTTGTCACCAAGATCAAGGATTTTATCCCGATCGGTGACGGGAGTTTGTGTTAAGCATCAAAAAATGTTGACAGAATCCATAAAAAGAGCCAGGCATTTGGCTTTATTGCCTTTTGTGACAAAACAATAGTCATATTTTTAAAAAATAACCCCGGTTTGTAGCCGGGGTTTTTTGATGACGGAAGTTACTGTAAGGAATAGTGTAAAATGAGGTAATGGTAAAAGATTTTAAGTCTTTAAAGAAGGTAGAGGTAAAGTGGACAATTGCTATTCCGGAGGGTGAAGTAAAAAAGCTAATTAAGACGGGTGATAAGGTGGAAAGGGGAGAGGTGGTATTAGAATATCTAAGTCGGGAAAAAATATTAATTCCGGCAGCAGATTTTTTGAAAAAGCACAGTCCTGAGGACAAACAAAAAATTTTGGATCAAATAAAAGAGAAGAGATTTGGAATGGGGGAGGTAATTTTTAGTAAAAGCGGGCTGTTTTCAAAAAAAGTGGTGGCAATTACTGAGGGAGAAGTGGTGGGGATTGATGAATTTGATAATTTAATTATGCTGGGAAGAGAGTCGGACAGTAAAGAAATTATTAAATCTCCGGTGAGCGGGGAAGTAATTAAAATTGATCAGGATAAAATTACGATTGGTTTTAAGGGTTGGGAAATAATAGGTGAACCGGGTGGTAATTTATCTAAGGCATGGGGAGATTTGAAGTTGAAGATAGTAAAAAATATTTTTGAAATTAAGTCGGATTTGATAGAAGGTAAGATAGTAATTGTGGAAAATCCTGACAAAATTTGGCTGATGAAAGCTCAGGTTTTGGGGGTTAGGGGAGTTATTGTGATAGGTGATAAATCAGAGGTGGATGATTTGGATTTGCCAATAGTTGGGGTAGAAGAGACTAAGGTTAAAGAACTTTTAGCAAAATATAAGGAGGAGGATTTGGTGAGGGTGTTGATAAATTCCCGTTTGGGAAGAGTATTGGTTGTAGTACAATGAAAGGATGTCAATGAAAAGAATTAGAAATATTGTTTTGGTAATTACATTATTGGTTTTTGTAGCGGCGGGGAGTTATCGGCTTGGTTTTAATAAGGCGACTTTTGGGGTCAGTTCGGTAAAACAGAACGATGAGTTAAATTTGAATCTGATGTGGCAGGTAAAAGAGAGGCTGTCGGAAACATTTTTGGAAAAAGATAAAATGAATGATTCGGAAATGGTTTATGGCGCGATTGAAGGGATGGTCCGGTCGCTGGGAGATCCGTATACGGTATTTTTACCACCTGAGGAAAATAAATCATCGGAAGAGGATTTGAAAGGGGAATTTGGAGGTGTGGGAATATCTTTGGGATATAAAGATGAAACTTTGGCAGTGATGACACCTTTGCCAAAGACACCGGCGGATAAGGCTGGTTTAAAAGCAGGGGACTTAATATTAAAAATTACCGATAAAGAAAAGGGAATAGATGAAGATACTAACGGAATTTCTTTGGATGAAGCAGTCAAAATGATAAGAGGGAAGGTGGGGACGGAAGTGACTTTAAAAATTTATCGCGAAGGTAAGGCGGAAACATTTGATGTTAATTTAAAAAGAGATAATATTGTAGTGGCAAGTATTGAAATGGAATGGAAGGAATTTGAGGGAAAAAATATTGCTTGGGTAAAGTTGTATAAATTTAGTGATAGATTGTATACGGAATGGCCGCAAATGGTAAAAGAAATTCAATCAAAAAAAGATGATGATTTTGGAGGGATTGTTTTGGATTTGAGGAATAATCCGGGTGGATTTTTGCAGGCTTCGGTATTGGTAGCGTCGGATTTTTTGAAAAATGGAGTAGTAGTAAAACAGGAATCTTCGGATGGATCGGTTGAGGTTTATGAAGTTGATAAATCGAGAGGTAATTTGTTAAATGAAAAGTTGGTGGTATTGATCAATGGGGGATCGGCGTCGGCATCTGAAATATTGGCGGGAGCATTAAAAGATTATAAGCGGGCAAAATTGGTTGGAGAAAAGAGTTTTGGTAAAGGTACGGTTCAGCAGCCGGAAGATTTTCCTGATGGATCGGGATTACATGTGACTATTGCCAAGTGGTTACTACCCAACGGAAATAATATTCATGAAGTAGGGGTAAAACCTGATGTAGAAGTTATTTTGGATTTTGGTGAGCTAAAAGAGGGTGAAGAACCGGTGGATAATCAATTGGATAAGGCAATGGAAGTGCTTTTGGAGGAATGAAATTCAGGAAAAAATCAGCTTTTGTTTTATAATAAAGTAATAAGGTTTATTTAAAAAATATGAAATTAAATACATTAAAAATCTTTTTGGTCGGGTTATTTTTGGGATTTTTATTGACCGGAGCAATATTGACCGGAGCGGTGATTGACCGAATTAAGGGAATTGCTTTGGTGGATAATTTTGTTTCGAGGATGGGGTCTGTCGGAGGTAGTGCGGTGTTAAAACAAGAGGTTTTGGATCAGGAATCAGTGGTAACTTCAGTGGTAGAGAGGGCAACTCCCAGTGTAGTGACGGTATCAATCAGTAAAACTCAGGTACAAAATAATAATCCTTTTGGATTTGATTTTTTTGGAAATTTTTTTGGAATTCCGGGTGATACTCAAATTGAGACACAACAAATTGAACAGGATATTGGCACGGGATTTATTATAAGTTCCGATGGTCTGATAGTAACCAATAAGCATGTAGTGTCGGATACATCGGCAAAATATAGAGTGGTGATAGGTAAGGAAGAAGTGGTTGAGGTGACGGAAATTTATCGGGATCCGGTTAATGATTTGGCGATATTGAAGGTAAAAAAGAATAATTTGAAAACGGTGGAGCTGGGTGATTCGGGGAAATTAAAAGTGGGACAGACGGTAATTGCGATAGGAACGGCCTTGGGTGAGTTTAGGTCGACGGTGACGACGGGAGTGATTTCCGGGTTGGGTAGGGGGATTACAGCCGGATCACCATTTGAAGGTTCAGAAAAATTGGATAATGTAATTCAAACTGATGCCGCGATTAATCCGGGGAATTCCGGCGGACCATTGTTTGATACTTCGGGAAAAGTTATCGGAGTAAATGTAGCGGTGTCACAACAAGGACAAAATATCGGATTTGCCTTACCGATAAATATAGTTAAAGATTCGATAAATAATTTCAAGACTACGGGGGAATTTGAGCGGCCATATATCGGGGTAGCCTATAAACAAATTACCAAACAATCGGCATTATTGAATGAAGTACCTCAGGGAGCATATGTTTCGGAGGTGATATCCGGTTCTCCGGCGGAAAAGGCAGGAATTAAAATAGGGGATATTATTACGGAAATTGGTGGAAATAAATTGACAGATAGCAGTGATACTTCACTAATTGAGTTGATAAATAAAAGAAAAATAGGGGATAAGGTTGAGATAAAATTGTGGAGAGACGGGAAAGAACAGTCGGTAACAGTTACATTGGAAAAAAGAAGTCAGTAAGAATATATTTGTTATAATAAAGTTGTTATAGGTTTGTAATAATATATATGATAATACTGGAACGTATAAATACAGATCCATTAAGAACCCGAATAATTAAAGATGGTGAAACAGTAACGCGTGATCAATTACAAAGTGAAGGTTGGGAATTGTTGCCTACGGATTTTAAAAGGGTAACAAGCGTTGGTGGTGTTGCGGATATTGAAGAAGGAAGGGTGTCGTTGGGCGTCGTTTCATTATCCCGGGGTGCGAAATTTCAAGTTAGTGCAAGAGAACCAAATAGTCCCATAGAAATTTCCGGACAAGCAACTTCTGAAACAATAAATGTAACACTGTTTCCAGGTCAAAGACTTGGAATAGTCAATAAACGATTATTGAGGCATGATATTGAGATCAGAAGTGTTTAGTCGAGGACGGTGAGTTCCAAAAGCATATCTTTCAAATCGCCGGCGAGGATTTTGTCCAGGTTAAATGATTTGTCGATACGGTGATCTTTGACCTGATTACGGGCATAATTGTAAGTTCGGATTTTATCGGCACGGAGCGCTTGGCCAATAGCAGATCGGGCTGATCCGACCTGGTTGGATCTTTTTTCTTCTTCAATTTGCCAAAGTTTGGATCTTAAAATATCCATGGCAATTTCCCGGTTTTGTTGTTGAGAACGTTCCTGGCGGACAAAAATATTTAAACCAATAGGTTTATAGATAAGACGAACGGCGGTGGAAACTTTGTTGACGTTTTGACCACCATGGCCGCCGGCTCTGGCAGCGGTGATTTCCAGGTCGTTTGGATTGATCTCAATGTCTTTAGAACTAATTTGAGGTAAAACAACAATGGCAGCGGTTGAGGTGTGAATGCGGCCTTTCTTTTCGGTAACGGGAACTCGTTGAACCCGATGGGTGCCTGTTTCCCATTTTAGTTGGTTGAAGGCATCGTATCCGGATATTTGGATAACATTGTCATCGACTTGGGATACTTTCCAGCCAACTTTGTTGGCATAACGGACGTACATGTTTTGTAAATCTCCCAGCCAAATGGCAGATTCCTGACCTCCGGGTCCGGGACGAAACTCCATGATGGCAATGTTTGGATTTATATTCGGCATAAGCTAAATAAGTTATAAAATAACCCGTTATTTAGATTTTTTAGTTTTCTTGGCTGATTTTTTGGCAGCCTTGGCAGCTTTGTAGACTTTTCCCTTTTCGACTTTTTCCATGAATTTATCGATTCTTCCTTTGGTATCAACAAATTTTTGTTGACCGGTAAAGAAGGGATGGCATGCCGAACAGACTTCGACTTCAATTTTATCCAAAGTAGAACCGGTGGTAAATTTATTACCACAGGCACAGGTAACTTGGACTTGGTTGTATTGTGGATGAATTCCTTGTTTCATAGTTAGTTATTATATCAAATATATCTAATTTTGGTTTATCCGATTATTTCCATTGATAAGGTCGCATGGGATTACTACAGCCATAATCGAAGTCAAGGTCGGAGGAAAGTTCGGGATGATTGATGCAATTTGAATAGGGTTCGTCGGTACAATAATATTGTCGGGCATCCTGGGAATGAGTCAGGCAGTTGATAAAATCAATAAAATTGACAGTAGTAGAGGTGTATTGTTTGATTAGGCAGCGTTGGCCGGGTTGACAGTAAGTATCACATTCGGTGTTCAAGGAAGACCAGGTACTTTCCAAACAGCTACGATCGAGGACACTAAAACGGTCACAGCCATATTCTAAAAATTGGTCGTCCAGATACATACTGGTAGTTGGGTAGTGAGGGAAATCCGGATCCTGGTCGCAGGGGTCGGCGGGGGTGGGGACAATTGTGGGAGCAAGGGTGGTCAGAGCAGTTACAGGCCGATTTTGTTGGGGAATACTGGCAGTGCAGAGGTAGCAGCTGTTTGGATCGGGGGTGTCTTGTTTGGATCCGTCGGAATTATAAATACAAAGTTGACTGTTTTCCCGAAAATTTTTTGATGCGGGTCTGAAACAAAGATGGTAGCTAACAGGATCAAGATAAGAGGTTAGTAAAATTGGTTGAATGGATGGAGAGTTTAAGAGAGATGCTTTCAATTCTTCCTGTGAAGTTAAAATTGAAATTGTTGAGGATGCGGGAGATAAAGTGAGAGAGGTTGAGGTGATGTCTTCTGAGTAGGGTAGGGCTCTGCGGGTAAGATAGTAGCGGTCGAAGGCAGATAGTATTTGATTGGTGAGGGAGTAGGTGCCGGAATCTTTACCTTTAGCTCTTTGTTCTACAGGGTTAATAAGAGCAAGTACACCAACGGTAAGTACCGCTAAAATTGTAATTATAATTATTATTTCAACCAAGGTAAATGCCAAAGAAAACTTTTTGGTCATCGCTTTAGGATATCAATAATTTCTTCGAGACTTAATAATTGTTGTTGTTGACTGGTTAAGTTTTTTAAAGTTATTTTGTTTTGGGCGGCTTCGTCGGTACCAATGATGGCTAGATAAGGAATATTTAAGGATAGGGCATATTTAATTTGTTTACCTAGTTTTTCGGGGTCTGGATAGAATACGGTGGCAATATTGTTTTGACGGAGATTCGAGGATAGTGAGAGAGCTTGATTTTGAGTTTCCAGACCGAGATTGGCCACCATGACTTTAGTAATAGTTTTTGGAAGATTTGGCAGCAGATTGAGTTCGGTGATGACATCACAAATACGATCAAGTCCGATGGTAGTACCGACGGCAGGAATGTCCGGGCCGCCAAGTGTTTTTACTAAATTATTGTAACGGCCACCGCCGGTGACAGAACCAATTTTTGGTTCTTCAACATAGGTTTCAAAAATTGTATCGGTGTAGTAATCGAGACCACGGACCATGGTGGGATCAAACTGGAAAGCAGAGTCGGGGATACCATAATTTTTTAAAAGGTCGAAGATATCTTTAAGATTTTGGTCCGGTTGAGCTGTTTTGATATACTCAAAAATTGAAGCTATTTGATTATTGGAAAGTCCTTTTGAAATGAGCTCTTTATTTACTCCATCCTGGCCTATTTTTTGGAATTTATCGAGAGATTGAAATACCGAATTTTGGTTATTTTTGATATTTGATTTTTCTAAAATATCGAAGAGAACTTGACGGGAATTTATTTTGATGGAGTACTTGGAAAATTTTAATTTATTTAAAATAGTGTAGATTACAGCAATTATTTCGGCATCAGCGGTAGGAGAGTTTGTGCCGAAGGTGTCGATATCACATTGCATGACTTCACGGTAGCGACCTTTTTGAGGTTTTTCGGCACGAAAAATATTTTGAATTTGATATCTTTTGAAGGGTAAAGAGATGGTGTTGGAATACATGGCTAAGATTTTGGCCGCGGGGACAGTAAGATCATATCTGAGTCCGACTTGACGGTCGCCTTTGTCGGTAAAGGAATATAAAAGTTTGTCGGCATCTGAACCGTATTTACCGGTTAAGGTAGACAGATATTCCAAAGTTGGAGTTTCTAAAGGTTGAAATCCAAAATTTTCAAAAACTTCAATAAAAATATTTTTGACGTAATTACGGATGATCATATCCTCGGGTAAAAAATCCCGAAATCCCTTGAGTGTTTGAGGTGTGTTTTTCATAGGTTTATTTTAACATTTTAAATTTTTTTAATAATATCGGAAAGAACGGTTTCTAATTGTATTAATTTTTTAATTTCAACGTATTCATTGGAGGTGTGAGCGGTACCTTGAGTGCCGGCACCGATGGTTAGACATTTAGGTTGCTTAAAAGCCTGCCAAAGTAATTGGATATCGATGAATCCAGAGGAATTGATCTCTTTAAAATTTAGTCCCAAATTTATTAGTTTTGATTTGGGAGTTAACCAGGAACCAAAGTTAAATTTTATTTGAAAATCGATTAAATTACCACCTTGTTGAGAGATAAAAAGTTTTAATTGTTTAATAATAAAGTTGGCATTAATTTCTTTTTTACTGGGACGAATGTCCAGAATTATTTGGCAACTGTCGGGGACCACATTGGCAGCTTTTCCGCCTTGAATTAGAGCTAAGTTTATGGTGGTATTGCCCAATTCAGGATTCTTAAATTGGGACAAATAGTCTTTTAATTTTTCGATTGACTTAGTTGCGACTTCAATGGCATTAATACCATTTTGAGGAGTAGCGGCGTGACAACTGACACCCCCGATAGTAGCTGAAATTTCAATTAATCCACGGCAGCCGTTGGCAATTTTTAATTCCGAGCCGTCAAGAGAAATTATTGATTTTGGCTTTATTTTGGTACCAAAATCATTTATAAATTTTTTGATACCAACAAAGTTATATTCCTCATCTACGTAGAAGAGGAAGCCTAAATTATCTGGAAGTTTTTTTTGACAAGCAAGCAGGATCATGGCGGCTAGACCGCTTTTCATATCAGTAGCCCCTCGGCCAAATAATTTTCCATTTTTAATAATGGGTTTGATCGGATCAGTCGTCCAGCCTTGATTGATACCAACTGTATCAGTGTGACCAATTATTAAAGTCTGAATTTTAGTAGAGTTAGAAGCCAGAATATTAAAACGATCTTTATTTACTTGTTGTTTAATTACAGTGAGCTGACTGTTTTGTTTTAGATAATTAAAAATAAATTGATTGATTTTAATTTCATTAGTTTGATTGTCGACCCAAGAGGGGATGGAGATCAGATCTTGGGTTAAATTTATGATTTTATTTTTCATTTTTTGTTTAAATATTATTTTTTGGGAAAAAAATCCCCGCGGGCGGGGATTCGAAAAATTAAGAGAGATCCTTTTTACAGGCTCAGGATGAAATGGCACCAAAAATACCCCGCGGGTTTTGGGCCACGGTATGAGTATGATGGTTATTGATATAAATTATTTTCATAATTTGGGGTCGCCTACGCCGAAGCTACGGCGGAGACTGATGGGTGGTATACCGGACTTGAACCGGCAACCTCAGCTTTCACAGAGCTGCGCTCTAACCAATTGAGCTAATACCACCATGTAAAAAGGTACTATCCCGATGCTTCGACCGGGGTGGTGTGTTTTTAAAACACAAAAAAACCGCCTTTTGGCGGTTTGTAGATAGGCAAATAACCGCCGGGCTTAAACTCGGGCGTGGTTATGATGAATGTTATTTGCCAATATCATTGAAGATATTTTAACACGAATTGTCAAAAATCAATGAATTAATTTTGGGAGGCAGGAGTCGGGGTAGGAGATGGGGTGGTGGAAGGTATAGGGGCATCCATAAAGATTAGTCTTGAAGCGTAAAAAGTGTTGGCTATTTTGGGATCAGGTTGGATGATGGCAACAATTTTTTTACCGGTAACAAGGGAATCGGTTTTTAGTTTTTTGTTTTGGTTGTCATTAAGTATGGTTTTGATGTCGGTTTTGATCTGATATTGAAGATTTTTGTTGTTATTGGGGATTAGGACCAAAATTGAGGTGGTTTGAGAAACATCGACAATTTTGCCTAAAACAATTTGTTGACGAATTATGGTTTTGGGATCGTAGACAATGATTCTTTTGGTATCAAGTGAATCTGGTTTATCGGAAGAAGTGTAACCAAGACAAAGAATCGAATCTCCCTGAACCAGTTTGGCAAGATCTATTTTGATTCTTTTTGAGTTGATTACGGTGGTGTCGTCGGAGACATTAATATTTCTTGGTCCTTTTGGGGTATCTATGACGATTTGAGTGGGGTCTATTCTACTAATGGTACCGGTCCAGGAAGCTTTGCGGGGAGTGGAAGAAGTGATTTCGCCTAATTTTTCTTTGACTTTTTCGGATACGGCTTTTCGTATTTCTTCAACATCGTTGGATGGGGTAACTGAAATTTTAGTATTGGGAGTCGGAATTTCAGTGGGGGATTCCTGAGCTTTGATGGTAGATAGCTTGAATAATGAAAAACCAATTAGGGTAAGCAGGAGGAGGATGGCAGAAATTTTGGAATATATTTTGAACATTTAGAATTTGACTGTAGAAAATGTAACCTGAATTTCGGTATTGTTTTGAGTATCGTTTTGACTCACCGAGGATATCTGGATGAAGTTAAGACCAGCTTCGAGTTCGAAATTTTCGATGATAAATTTTCCTGATTCATCGGAATTAGTGGTAAGAGTTTCGAGGGTGGTGGAAGCGACAACCAGACTGTTGGGGGTGGTGGTGCCTTGAATATTTATAAGGGATTTGTCAGAGACAGATTCGTTTTGGGGAGTGTCAATAACGAGGGAAGGCATGGTGTCGACTGAGGTGGTTTCGGAAAGAACGGAACTGGAGGGTTCGGGGTCAGGTTTGGATTTGGTTTCGGAAACACTTTTACCAATTCCGGTATTTTTAACGATAACAGATTGATTTGTTTTGTTTTTCTTTAAAGCAATGACTCCTCCGGTTAAACTAAAGCCGAGAAGACTACCTAATATGATAGCAAGTAATAGTTCTTTGATCATTTTGTGTATAAATGATATCATGATCCTGTTGTTAATGTTAGTATTTTTATAATAGGTTTTTTAAATGGAAATTAAATGTATCGGAAAAAACTCGTTTAGTTTAGTGGGTAAAAATGAAAGTGTTTTAATTAACCCTACAGATGAGCAATTAAAAAAATATCAAGGTAAAAGTAGAATTATAATTTTTAGCCGGGAAGATTTTTTGAAAAAGGGAATTAATGATTCCAGAGTGGTAATAATGGGTCCGGGTGAATATGAGGTGGGCGGTATTGAAATTAAAGGCTATAATAGCGGAGATAATTCAACAATTTACTCCATTTTGGTTGAGGGTGTTGAGATTGGATATTTAGGAGATATTCAATTGGCGTTGAGCGATAAAAGGATAGATAGAATTAGTGGTTTGGATGTATTGTTGGCGCCGGTAGAAGGAAAAGAATTAGGAGATGGAAAGATTGTTCAAGCTTGGGCTAAAAAATGGGGTGCGAATTATTTGATTCCTTTTGGTTACGAGAAGGGAGACGGGAAGTTAGAGAAGTTTTTGGATCAATTGGATCAGGAATCTTTAAAACCAGTAGATGGTCTAAAAATTAATGCAGATAGTTTACCTGACGGAATGGAAGTGGTCGTATTGGCTTGTTAGGATCTTGATATAATCAGGAAATGGCTGATGTAATTAAATTACCTCCAAAATCAGAAGAAGCGGAATTGAGTGTGCTTGGTGCAATTTTGATTGATAATGAGGCGGTATTATCGGTGTCGGAATTTTTAAGACCGGAACATTTTTATGATTCAAACAGAGCCGGAGTTTATGAGGCAATGTTGTCTCTTTATGAAAACCGTATGCCGATTGATATTGTAACGGTATCGGAGAAATTGAAGGAATTAAAGATTTTAAAAAAGATTGGCGGAAAGGCTTACTTGGCGCGATTGGCAGACGGAGTACCGACGGCGGCAAATGTCGAAAGCTATGGCAGAATTATCAAATCATTGTCGGCAAAAAGAGAGCTGATTTCGTCGGCAGCCAGAATTACTGAAAAAGCCTTTGATGAGGCGATGACAGCTGAAATACTGATGGATGTGGCGGAACAGGAGATATTTGCCCTGACTCAACGGCATATTAGAAATGCTCCGACTTCATTAAAGGATGTATTAACGGCCAGTTTTGATCGTTTGGATGAATTACAGAAAATGGGAAGTGGTTTGAGGGGAGTACCAACGGGTTTTGGTTCATTGGATAGGAATTTGGCAGGAATGCAGGACAGCAATTTATTGATATTAGCGGCCAGACCGGGAGTCGGAAAGACGGCTTTGGGACTTAATATTGCCAGATATGTAGCCGTAGAGGCAAAATTGCCAACTTGTTTTTTTTCCTTGGAAATGAGCAAGGAAGAATTGGTGGATAGATTGCTGGTGAGACAGGGATTGATAGATGCCTGGAAATTAAAAACAGGGCAACTTAATGAAGATGATTTTAATTCTTTGTCGGAATCGATGGGTATTTTGGCAGAGGCTCCATTGTATATTGATGATACTCCGGGAATGACGGTAACTGAGGTCAGAACTAAGGCCAGAAGATTACAATTGGAGAAGGGAATTAAGTTTGTGGTAGTTGATTATTTACAGTTAATGCATGGAGTTACCCGGGATAATAGGGTACAGGAAGTTAGTGAAATATCTCAGGGATTGAAAAATTTGGCCAGGGAATTGAAAATTCCAATTTTGGCATTGGCTCAATTATCAAGGGCGATGGAGACCAGGGGAGGGAGGCCGAGATTGTCAGATTTGAGAGAATCGGGTTCGATAGAACAGGATGCTGATGTGGTGATGTTTTTGTATCGGGAAGATGAAGATATCAGAGAATCAGTAACCTGCAGTATTGAAAAACACCGAAATGGTCCGACGGGTAGTTTTAATCTGTATTTTAACGGAAAACAAGTATCTTTTTTTGATGTAGAAAAACAAGCGGCTAGTGCAACATAAAAAAGAGTGCCGAAGGACGGAATCGAACCGTCACGGCTTATGAGGCCACAGGTTTTTGAGACCTGCGTGTCTACCAATTCCACCACTTCGGCAAGTGTGAATATAAAACTTTATTATTATCTCATGTCTTAGGTTTGATTTTAAGTAGTTGAGGGAATGTAGTAGAATAGGGTATATGTATTTTGGAATTGTCAGAGTATTAATTGTGGTAGTTTTTTTGTATTTGATGTGGAGAAATATGAGAGATGATTACCATGACAAGGAGTTAATTAAATTTTCTTGGTCGATTTTGTTGGTGTTTTTTTTGGGAGGCAGATTGCTTTATGGTTTGTTTAATTGGGGGGTTTGGAATGAAAATTGGTTGGATTGGGTATTGGTGTGGGTGGTGCCGGGATTTAGTTATTTAGGGGGGTATTTGTCGGTGTTAATTTATACGGTGTTTTCTGTTAATAAATATGAATGGAAATTATGGAATGTTTTGGAGGATTTGAGCATAATATTTACTCTGTTTATTTTGGCCTTATTGATTAGTGAATTTTCGTTTAGCGGTTGGACTATGGAAGGGTTGGGTAGAATTATTTCTTTGGCAATGGTGTTGATATTGGCTTCAATGGTTAGCGGAAAATATCGTTCGTTTAATTGGTATTATTCGGGAAAGAAGGGTTTTTTGTTTTTTTGGATAAATGGCTGGTATTCATTTATAGGACTAGGGATGTTATTTTGGTTGAATCAGCCATTGTGGATGAAGCTTTTGTATCTGACTTGGAATTTGCTTTCAGTGATTGGATTGTTTATCCTTGGAGATGTTGTTAGGTTGTTAAAAATTAAAAACAAAAAAATCGTTAATGAGTCAAAATAACATAGTAAAATTTCCAAACAGATTGATATCTCCGATAAAACAGTTTCTTGAAAATGAGCTGAATAAATTAAATAAGACAAAGATCAGTTTGACGGCGGCTGATCCATTTAAGGACGAAGCCAGAACTTCAAACAACTCTTTGGATGATGATGTGGATGAACAATTGGGACATATGGATTCACAGGTAAAAATAAAATTTTTAGCCAGGCAAATCGTTCAAATTAGAAAGGCACTTTCAAGAATAAAATTGGGTAAATTTGGGATTTGCGAGAAGTGCGGAAAGATGATTGATACCGACAGATTGGCTATAGAACCAGATACTACTATTTGTATTGCTTGTGAAAGAGAAAGAGAAGCTTAGGAGGGTAGTATTTTTATTGGGAATGATTTTGATGGGTGTTTTAGTTCACGAATTTTTGGGCGGATCTTTAAAAGAGGGGACGGTAAATAATGAAGGAGTAAGTTTTGGTTTGAAATTTGGAGGAGAATTAATATTGAGTTTGTTTGTTTTTTTGGCGGTGTTGATAGTCTTTTTAAGAGAAAAAGAGGTGTTTTGGGGATGGATGGGAATATTGACGGGTGGGGGGATAAATTGGTGGGATAGAATTAATTATGGATATGTACGAGATTATTGGAAATTACCTGGGGTAGACTTATATAATAATTTGGCTGATTGGGGGATATTTATAGGTATAATGATTTTGGTAATAGAATATATTTTTAAAAAAAATAATGGTAAAAATCGTGTTTAAAGATGATTGTTTGGTAGTTGTGGATAAACCGGCAGGAATGGTAACAACTAATGAGGGTAATGTTTCTGAAAATACTTTGGAAAATTGGTCGGAGGAAAATTTAAAAACCGGGTTAAGTAGGGGAGGGATTGTTCATCGGTTGGATAAGGGTACCTCCGGATTGGTGATAATTGCCAAAAATACGAATTGTATGGAAAATTTGCAGAACCAATTTAAAAAAAGAATTGTCAAAAAATTTTATGTGGCTTTGCTTGGTGGTGATTTACCTTTTGAGGGAGAAGTATTGGCTCCGATAAAACGGTCAAAATATGTTTTTGGCAAATGGGGAGTTGATCCTGATGGAAAAAGTGCCAGGACTTTGTTTAAAGTATTAGATAAATATAAAAATGACGGAAAGATCTATAGTCTGGTAGAAATAGAGCTTAAGACTGGAAGGACACATCAAATCAGAGTTCACTTTAATTATTTGGGTTGGCCATTGGTGGGTGATAAGACCTATGGAGGTAAGGATAATTTTGGTTTGGGTCGGCCTTTTTTGGAGGCAAAAAGATTGAAGTTTATTCATCCCAAAAAAATGGAACCGGTGGAATTTAATAAAGAATTGAGCATGGATTTGCGGGATCATTTAAAATTATATGAAAAAATCTAAGACAATATTATTGATTTTTGTAGGGTGTGTATTGTTTGGAGTATTGTTGGTGTCGGGTTATTTGAGGAAATATGGTTGGTGGAACGGAAGAGATGATTTGAAATTTGGGGTAGTTGCGGATAATGGAATTTCTTTAATATCGGTGTCATGGGAAAGGAGAATGGTTAATGTTTTAAACATTGATCCGAAAGTTGAGGTTTGGGTACCCGGGGGGTTAAGTTGGTACCAATCAGATAAGGTAAAAAGACTTTTAATACAGGAGAATAAACAAAATAAGGTGTCAGAGTTATTTTTTTATAATTTTGGATTGAAACCGGATAAAATATTTTGGTTGGAGACTAAAGAAGATTGGGATAAGGTAAATAATTTATGGTGGAAGATTGGACCAATAAACGGATTTCAATTAAAATCAAAAGAGAAAATAATGTTAGTTAAGGAGGAAACTATAAACAAAGATTTGAAGGATAATAGGGGATTGGAAGAGACTTTATTTAGAGATTTTTCGGATAATAAAATAACCGGGGAACAGATTAGAGTTACTTTGGTAAATGCCAGCGAAATGAGCGGATTGGCGACTTGGTTGGCTTTACGGATGGAATGGGCGGGGATGTCGGTAATGGGATTGGAGACATCTGAGAAGTTGTTAAAAGAATGTCAGATAGTTTATTCCAGTGAGGAAGTAAGGCTTACAAAGAGTTATGAATTGATTAAAAATATTGGAAAATGCAGTGAAATGTTTAGTAAAGATTTGGGAGGGGTGGAGGTGCAAATGTTGATTGGGTCAGATTTGGCTGAGATGATAAACTACTCTAGTTACAAATAAAATAGATTTATGTCGGGACATTCCAAATGGGCAAATATTAAAAATCGCAAAGGGGCGCAGGATAAAAAAAGAAGCGAGGCTTTTACCAAGATAGCTAAAAATATTTTGACGGCGATAAGAGAAAATGGCGGAAACACCAATCTTGAAAATAATAATTCATTGAGAACGGCTATAGATAGGGCAAAATTGGCTAGCATGCCAAAGGAAAACATTGAGAGATTATTGAAAAATTTTGAGGCCAAAAAAGATAATTTGGTTAGTTTTTGGCTGGAAGGTTATGCCAGTGGCGGGGTGCCATTAATGATAGAAGTGGAAACCGATAATAAAAATCGAACTTTGGGTGAAGTGAAATTGATTTTAAAAAATCATAGCGTTAGTTTGGGAGAAAGCGGGAGTGTGGCTTATTTGTTTGACAGAAAAGGGGAGATTGAGTTGGGGAATAAGTTAACGGATGATCAGCAGTTAGAGATTATAGATTTGGGAGTGGAGGATATAGAAGAAAATTATTTGTATGTTAGGGTGGAAGACATGGAAAATATTTCTCAATTATTAGAATCTAAAAATTTAGAGGTGGTGTCAAAATCAATTGTGATGAAGTCCAAATCTCCGATAATAATTGATAATGAAGATCAGGTTGAGAAAGTAGTTGATCTGGTGGAAGATTTGGAAGATAATGAGGATGTAGTTAGTGTTTTTGCTGGTTTTACTTACAATGCCTAAAAGACTAAGATATTTTGCTTCATCTTTGTTGGGAAGTTTGATCTTTTTTATGTTGATTTCACTTCCGTTTGAAGCCAGGTATTACGGGTTGATGGCGGGGGTGGTATTACTTGTTTTTATTTATTGGTTTGGTTTGGGGATAATATTTGAGGAGTCCTTGTTTAACAAAATTGTTCCGGTGACTTTACCGGTGGCATTTTTTGTGGGTTTTGGTTTATTTATGGCTATATTTCCATATAATTTATTGACGGCTATTCCGGCCAGTATCTTTTTTGGATTAATCTGTTATGTAATTTTTTCGATAGAAAACATTTTTTTTGTGGCGATTGGATATAAAACAGTGCCGTTATATCGGGCGGCTTATACTTTTTCTTTGATGGTAATGTTGTTGACGGCTTTTTTTGCTTATGACACCATATTGTCTTTTCGGACTTATTTTTGGGTAAATGCGATAGCCGTGTTTTTGACATCGATGCTTTTATTTTTGTATCAATTTTGGGCGATTGCGATTGAACTACCTGATGACGGAAAAAATAAAAGCATATCAGCTTATGTGATAGTTCCGTCAATAGTAATGGCAGAGCTGGCATTGATATTTTCTTTTTGGCCGGTCGGTATCTTTAAGGGCTCAGTATATTTAGTGTCGGTATTTTACATAATACTGGGGTTGTTGCAGGCGGATATCAGAGAAAGACTGTTTAAGAGGACATGGACAGGTTTGTTGTGGGTGGCTTTGGCGGTGTTGATCGGGGTAGTAGGAATGACAAGCTGGGGAGAATAAATAAAAGGGGAGTGGGTAAGGGAAAATATAGGTTCTATAGGAGGGTTTGGGTGGTTGAAATTAAATTTTGAGAAATTGAATGGGCATGGTTTAGCTTTAAATTTAATTATAATTATTATCAATTGTAAGATTTTTTTGTTTCAGGGACAAATAGGGAAGGGGAATGACCTATAATATATTGTCCTATAATATTATATTTATTTTCACAATATATCCTATAATTTTCACAGATGATATAGTTTGATATATGATAGGTAATGATATAGTCTGTGGAAAACTTTAGCGGGAGGAGTATTAGGGTGCCAAGGGCTTAGGGGGAGAGATAGTCAGTATATAGTTAATTAATTTATTAAATTAAAAAATGATCTGACAGCAATTAGGAGAGGAGTTAGGAAAAGAGGAGTTCCCTATGGGAAAGGTATCAATATTTAATATGTCGCACAATGTATCTTTTGCGACATATATAAAAACGGGAGTGGAGGGGAGGGCATAAAATAATAAAAAAATAATTTTTTAAATATTAATTATTAATAAGTTTTTTAATTAATATGTATTTTGCCAAATACCTGTTTATCCTCCGGTTTGCTTATATTTTGAATTTTCTGGCTTTAGGCACAAATGGCTATTTTTTGACTCCCCTAAGCTAAAAATGGTAGGGAAATTGTAATAAATGCCTATATATAGGTATAAAATATATATGGCTTCACTAAAGCCTCTAGAAGCGATGAAATCGTGTTATCCTCATATACAATGGCTCAAGAAAAAGATTTAATGACTTTAATAAGGCAATTTTTGGAACATTTGGAAATTGAAAGGAATTGCTCCCGGCTGACAGTCCGAAATTATAAACATTACTTAGAAGTGTTTTGTACTTTTTTGGAAAAAGAAATTGATAAGGCGGCAATGTTATCAGATATTAATCAGGACACAGTCAGAAGGTTCAGGCTTTATCTTTCCAGACAGAAAGGTGTAGAACCAAACAGTGAGATGAAAATTGTCACTCAGGGTTATTACATCATTGCTTTAAGATCATTTTTAAAGTGGTTGGTAAAAAATGATTATCAAACAATGCAACCGGAAAAATTGGATGTACCAAAAAATAAAAATCATTCGTTGAAATTTTTGGATAGTAAACAGGTTGATTTGTTGTTGAATCAACCTTTACTTTCGTCAAAAAATGGTCTCAGAGACAAAGCGATATTAGAGACTTTGTTTTCTACCGGTTTGCGGGTGTCGGAATTGACGTATTTAAACAGAGACAAAATAAATTTTGACACCCGGGAATTTGGGGTTATCGGTAAAGGAGGTAAAACAAGGTTGGTGTTTTTATCCAAAAGAGCGGCAGAATATTTGTCCAGATACTTAAGATCAAGGACGGATAATTACAAACCATTATTTATCCGAAATTCCGGTAAAAAAGAGATCACAGATGATGATGAAAAGAGAAGATTGTCGGTAAGATCGGTGCAAAGATTAGTAAAAGAATATGTACGAAAAGCTAAGTTACCGGTGGATGCGACGCCCCATACTTTACGTCATTCGATGGCGACGGACTTGTTGAGGGCAGGGGCCGATTTGAGATCGATTCAGGAACTTTTAGGACATAAAAATATTGTAACGACTCAGGTTTATACACATATTACTGATGCCCGATTGCGGGAAGTACACGAAAAATATCATAGTGGGAACAAGAAAAAAGATGTGTAAGTGGTGTGTCCTATAGTTACCCCCTTTTTCATTGGTCCGACTCCCCTATTGAGGGTTTGAGATAATATGAATTGAGAAATTTTATATTTCCGATATTTAGGGTAATACTAGAATTCCAATACAGATTAACAGACAGTAAAAAAGACTGCTAAAATGACATTGTGCTTGGGTATGGTCCTATAGTAACAGCTTTGTCCCCTATCCAATGCTTAAATATTTTTAAAACGGACTTTTTTATTTAAATGCCTCTTTTAAGGTTATAAGGTGATAGTGTTTTTTTTAAAAAAGTCTGATGACACAACAACTATTTATATAATAGAAAGTTTGGTATAACAAGTCAAGAGATAAATAATATACCCTAAAGAACGGCAGAAAATGTATTTTATTATCTTTTTGGGTGAAAATTTAGACTTTTTTTGTGAAAAATAGCCTATAAATTATTGTTGAATAAGTTCGATTATAGTCAAGGCTGTGACACTGTCTTCGTTGGATTTTAGTCTCATTAAGATGACTCCTTTGGTATTTCTGTTTAATATTGGTATGTTTTTTAGAGGAAGTTTGATGGTGACTGCTTTTTTGGAGACTAAAATTATCTGGTCATGAATTTCGGAAACTACCTGAGCAACTGATATTTTTCCTGTTTTATCGGATAAATTTGAGGCTTTGACTCCGACTCCGCCTCTTTTTTGAATCGGGTATTGATAAACATCAGTTCTTTTACCAATTCCTTTTTCGGTAACGACCAAAAGATGTCGGAAGGATTTGTTGTCTGATTTTTGGGAAGTTTCCAGCTTTTCCGGTATTACATCCATAGAGACTAGATAATCGTTTTCTTTGAGGAGAATACCGCGGACCCCGCGGGTATGACGACCCATGGGTCTGGTGTCTTTTTCAGAAAAGCGGATACATTTACCGTTGTGGGTGACTAAAAAGATTTGATCATTTCCGGAAGTAAGTTTGGCCCAGACAAGTTCATCTTTGGGGTCGAGTTTGATGGCAGTTAGGCCGCTTTGACGGATATTTTTGAATTGATTGATTGATGTTTTTTTGACAACACCGTTTTTGGTGGCCAAAAGAATGTGTTTGGCTTCATTGTCTTTGCCGATGGGTAATACAGCCTGGACTGATTCGTTTTGGTCAATATTGATGAGGTTGATGATGGCTTGACCTTTGGATTGGCGGGAACTTTCGTTTAATTCCCAGACTTTTGTTTTGAAGACTTTACCTTTGTTGGTAAAGAAAAGCAGATCGTCGTGGGTGTTGACGGATAGGATGTTTTCAATTTCATCGGTGTCTTTGGTAGCCATACCGACAACTCCTTTACCGCCACGGTTTTGGCTGCGGTAAGTCTCTTTGGACACACGTTTGACGTAACCTGTCTTGGTAATGGTGACCAGGGTTCTTTCGTTGGCAATCAGGTCTTCTTCAGTGAAATTTTCAAGTCCACGGATATAAATCTTGGTACGACGAGGGTCGGAATATTTGTCGGTGATTTCCTTGTTTTCATCTTTAAGAACTTTAATCATGACAGCAGGTTTGGTAATAATTGAGGTTAAATCTTCAATTATTTTTTTGATCTCGTTAAATTCGTCTTCAATTTTTTGTCTTTCCAGGGCTGCCAGTTTTCGCAGTTGCATTTCCAGGATAGCGTTTGCCTGAAGATCGGTAAAACCAAATTTGGACATTAGATTGTTTCTGGCGTCGTCGGCGTCAGCAGAGGCTCTGATGGTGGCAATAACCTGATCGAGAATATCGAGTGCTTTGTGGAGTCCTTCAAGAATATGGGATCGCATTTTGGCGCCCTTTAGGTCAAAAATGGTCCGGCGTCGGACAATATTTTCCCGGTGTCTTAAAAATAGTAATAACATTTGACGAAGATTAAGGGTTTGAGGTACTCCGTTGACTAGGGCGAGGATGTTGGCGCTGTAGGAAGATTGGAGAGAGGTGTATTTAAAAAGTTTATTGAGAATTGATTTGGGTCGGCCATTTTTTTTGATTTCAACAACTACCCGAATACCGTGACGATCGGATTCGTCGCGGAGATCGGAGATACCGATAATTTTTTTGTCTCTGACCAGGTCGGCAATTTTTTTAACCAGTTCGGCTTTGTTGACTTGGTAAGGAATTTCAGTGATGACAATTCTGACTTTACCGGACCTGGTTTCTTCGATGTTGGTTTTACCACGAATGGCAAACTTGCCACGACCGGTGTTGTACATTTCGATAATACCGGTTTTACCGTAAATTTCGCCAGAAGTGGGAAAATCCGGTCCCTGGACAAATTTGGCTAAATCTTCAACGGTTGAGGTAGTATCGAGATTGAAGGTTTTCTTTTCTAATTCATAGATGTCTTTGAGAACGATGTCGGTAGTGCTGACAGTTTTTAGGATGGGTTTGATGTCAATTAAATCTTCCGATTTGACGAGTTCTAATTGAGAGTTGTCCAATATGTGATCGATAGCTTGGCAGAGTTCTTTGAGGTTGTGAGGTGGTATTTTGGTGGCCATTCCAACAGCAATACCGTCAGCGCCATTTAAAAGAAGAGTGGGAATACGACTGGGAAGGACGGAAGGTTCTTTTAGAGTGCCATCAAAATTATCGGTCATATCAACAGTTTCTTTATTGATGTCGGCGATGGTTTCTTGAGAAATTTTGTCCATTCGGACTTCGGTGTACCTCATGGCAGCCGGAGGATCGCCGTCGATTGAACCGAAATTTCCCTGACCTTTGACCAAAGGGTAACGAAGGGAAAATTCCTGAGCCATACGAACCATGGCCATATAGACAGACATATCACCGTGAGGATGATATTTACCTAAAACTTCTCCGACAACTTTGGCAGATTTGGAGTTTCTGGATCCTGATAGTCCCATTTGGTTCATAGCAAAAATTATGCGGCGATGAACTGGTTTGAGACCGTCACGGACATCAGGAAGGGCTCTTTGAACGATGACGCTCATGGCATAGTCCAAATAAGACCTTTCCATTTCGGGAACTATATCGATGTTAAAAACTTTGCCGACATTTTCGATATGAACAGCTTTGTTGATGGAAGTATTGTTGTTATCTTCGGACATAGTTTAAATATCTAGAGTGGCTAAATGAGCATGAGTTTGGATAAATTTTTTGCGTGGAGGAACATTGGAGCTCATTAAAATTGAAAAAGTTTCATCTGCTTTGGCGGCATCGCCAATGGTAACTTTTTTGAGGATGCGGGTTTCAGGATTCATGGTAGTTTCCCACAATTGTTGAGGATTCATTTCTCCCAAACCTTTATAGCGTTGGATATCTATGGTTTTGGTGGCATCAATGGTTTTTAGATAGTTTTCTTTTTCTTCATCAGTATAGACATATTTGAATTTTTTACCTTGGGAAATTTTATAAAGCGGTGGCATGGCAATGTAAACATAACCATTTTCGATGGTGTACGGGAGATGTCGGAAGAGGAAAGTGAGCAAAAGAGCTGAGATATGGGCACCGTCAACATCGGCGTCGGCCATCAGAATGATGCGGTGATAACGAAGTTTTTCCGGATTGAGGGTCTCCCCTATTCCCATACCCAGAGCAATAATGAAATCTTTTAATTTATCGGAACCTACCACTTTATCTAATCTCATACCTTCAGTATTGAGAGCTTTTCCCCAGAGAGGTAAAATAGCTTGGAAACGGCGATCCCGGCCTTGTTTGGCGCTACCTCCGGCAGAATCCCCTTCTACAATGTAAATTTCACATTCTTCGGGTTTTTTAGATTGACAATCTGCTAATTTACCCGGAAGACCCAAAGAATCGAAGGCACCTTTGCGCATGATGGCGTCTTTGGCAGCCCGGGCAGCCTTACGGATTTGGATAGCCAAAAGGGATTTGCCAACAATGATTTTGGCAATATCCGGGTGTTCTTCAAAAAAGGTATCAAGTTCATCTTTGACTATTTTGGCGACAATGGGTTGGACTTCGCTATTGCCTAATCTACCCTTAGTTTGACCTTCAAACTGAAGATCTTTGGAAGGCATACGGACAGCAATGACAGCAGTTAAACCTTCACGAACGTCGTCTCCGGTAATACTATCGTCTTTGTTTTTGATAAGTTCTTTTTTGACGGAGTAATCTTTGATGGAGCGGGTAAGAGCGCTTTTAAAACCGGAAAGATGAGATCCGCCTTCGTGAGTGTTTACAATATTGACGAATGATGGGGTGATTTCTTGAAAACTGTCATTATATTGGATGGCGATTTCGACATCAGTGTTGGTTTTTTGATCGGATCCGTGGAGATAAATCGGTTCGTGCAGTATGGTTTTGTTTTTGTTGATTTCGCGTAAAAGGGAGACAATTCCACCTTCAAAGTAAAAGTGTTGTTGGGTACTCGATCTCTCGTCAAAAAAATGAAAAAATATTTTTGAGGTTAGATATGCCCTGTCTTTGAGTGATTTAATAATAATTTTGTTGTCAAATTCGAGGGTTTCTTTGAAAATTTCCGGATCCGGAAGAAAAGTGACGGTGGTGCCGTCGATAGTGCTGGGAACAAGTTTGTCAATAGATGGATAGATTGACTTATCGGAAGTGGTTAATTTGGTAACAACTTTTCCTTTGGAAAATTCCATAAATTGAATCTTTTTTTCACGGCGGACTTCGACCCGGAATTTGTTGGATAAGGCGTTAACACAGGCAGCACCGACACCATGTAGACCTCCGGAAATTTTGTAGGCTTCGCCTTCAAATTTTCCACCGGAATGAAGAGTAGTCATAATGACTTCTAGGGCGGGTTTGTTGTATTTGGGCATGATGTCGACGGGGATTCCCCGACCGTCGTCGGCGACAGATACGGAATTATCTTTGTGAACAATAACCCAAACGTTTTTTGCAAATCCGGCCAGAGCTTCGTCGTTTGAGTTGTCAACGATTTCACTGACGCAATGATGAAGTCCGGTAGTGTCGGTGGAACCGATATACATGGCCGGGCGTTTGCGGACAGGTTCGAGACCTTCAAGGACGACAATTTGTTGGCTGGTGTAATTTTGTTGGTCTTTAGTCATATATAAAAGAAGTCGAAATCTAGCTCTTTGTAGTGGTAGTTATAATTGATTTTTCCATATTTCGAATCAGTTTCATTGTAACAGAGTTAAATTAGCTTGACAATAAGCAAAATATATGGAAGGATAGGGTAAATAAAGTGTGTTAAAAACCCTAAAAATGAGTCTATTTTTTGGAGGGAAAAGTCCTATTTTTAGGTAAGAAAATTGATATAGTTTGTTGCTATTTGGTGGGGTCTGAAGAAACTTTTGTCAAGGATTGAAAACTGATGACGGCGGTGGCAATTAATACATTGAGAGAGATATTGATTCCGTGCATTGGAATTTCAATAATTTGATCTACCAGTTTAAGCACATTGGCAGAAATGCCGTGAGATTCGCTGCCGGCGATGATGGCTAAGGGAAATATGTATTTGGCTTGGGAGTATTTTATACTATTTTGAGATTGCTCACAGGCAATTATTTGATATCCTGACTTTTTAAGTTGATTGACACAGTCAGTGGTGGAGTCAAAGTGTTGCCAAGGAATCCATTTCCAAGTGCCAATACTACTTCGGTGGATTTTGATGTTGGGAGGAGTGACGACGGGGCCACATAAATAAATTTTTTGAGCACCGATGGCATCTGCCAAACGAAAAAAGGAACCGATATTGTAGGTATCTTGGACGTTATCGAGGACTAAAACAATGGGGTTACGTTGAAGTTGTTTTTGTTTTTGAAGAGAGTCCCCTACCCGACTTTGACGGAGTTGTTTGGCATTGAGTTTCATCAAGTCAGATTATACCAAAGTTAAGGTAATTAGTTACAACCAGCGGCAGCGGCAGGAGCGGTGTTAACTTCAGGTAAAACAGTTTTACATTCTTTTGGAGTTTTATTGAAAGAAGCACAAATGGCTTGTTTGATAGCGTCGGGAGTACGATATTTAGTTTGACTAATTACCGTTTTGCCGATTTTTAAGGCGCCGGTACCGTCTTGAGTATAGGCTGATTCCGGCGGGAAAATAATATCGTTAACCATGATGGTCGGAGAGCTATTGACTTGGAATTTTTCTGTTTCAACTATTTGAGATTCAATAATTGAGGAGGCATTTTTATTGAAACAATCGGTGATTTTGTTGGTGTCAAGTCCGGCTGATTTTGCCTGAGCCTGCCAACAGGAATCGGCGTTGTCGGCAGTGCAATTGGTGTTGACATTATCTATAAAATTCCACCATTTTGTTTTGTCTGAAGTAAGATTGAAGGCACAAATTTCACGGATGTTTTGGGTAGCTTCCTGACGACCGTGAAGAGATGAGTAAAAATTATTACCTAATTTTAGGTAATTAGTTTCATCCGTACATTGTTTGATTTGGTCAGAAATAAGCTGTTGGCATTCGGCGATATTTTTGAGTTGGCCATTGCTGTTGGCTACATATTGCTCGCAAAGATCGGGATTACCGGTACGGGTTTTACAATAATCGGTCAGATTTCCGGAAACTTTTTCAAAAATATATAAGGGGGTAAAAGTGGCCTTGTTGTCCAATAGTTGGGCTATGGGTTTGATAACTTCTTCAGCTTGATTTCCGTAAGGACAAAAACTCATGACAAAAAATTTAAGTTCCGGTTTGGTGGATTTTTCGGCGGCAAAAACGATTTGGGTTTTTTTGGGTTCTTTTGCAATAGAGGTGGTATTAGATTTTATTTTAAAGGCTAAAGTTCCAAGAAAAAAAGAAAGAATGGTGGAAATAGTGCTGAAAAAAATCAGACCTTGGGTGGGAATTTTAGATATTTTGGTTTTTTTAATCATGTTTATCTGATGAGCAATGTTATCAGTATAAGGAATTTTTTTTATAAATCAAATTGTTTTTTGATTTAGTTATCGTCGACAATACTGATGGCGCCGACCGGACAGGCCGATATGGCAGTTTTGGTATTCTCAGAGATGTCACCTTGGGGTTGTTTGATGACCTTGGCTTTATATTCGGTAGTGTCCAGTTCAAAGGTTTCAGGGTCGATAATACAACAGCTATTGCAGCCGATACAGGTGTCCCGGTTGACTATTATTTTTTTGGTAGATGATGCCATGGGTTTATTTAACAGTTTGATGATTATACCAAAGTTGTTTATTTAAATAATTTGCTTTTGGAATTGGCCGGCTTTAATAATGGCTTTGAGGATAAGGTTAATTCTTTCTTCGGCATCGGCTCGGTCGAGATTGTGGCTGGTTCCCGGGAAAAAATGAAAAATTTCATTTCGTCCACGTTTCCAGGCACTCCAAAGGATTTCAGCCAATTCTTCACCCTCTTGATGGATGTTGGCAAGTTTTTGATAAATGGAATATCTTTTGTACCGAAGAGAAGGGTTGAGAGTTTTGCCGACACGGAAACGATCACTTTCATAGGAATATTGGTCGATGATATGGGTTTTTAAGAAAAAATCTTTCAGAAAACCTTCGTAGGCTTTGGCGGCAGGAGAAACAATAAAAGAATAATCACTGATACTATCTTCTTGTCCAAGTCTTTGAAGAATGATTTCGATATCTTTCAAAAACTCCTTTTGTTGGGAGTTAAATAGATATTGTTGGGCTTGTTGAAAGAGAGAGGTGTCAACGGTCATGCTCTAGATTTTATAAGAAGAAAGAAAAAAACCAAAGTAATAGATGTGAAGAAAAACAAATATTGTTGGAGGTGAGATTGGGGTATTTGTTTTGGGGACCGGGCAAAAAGCCAGTTTTGCAGATGCTTGGGGTTTTCTTTAAAATCAGTAAATTCATCGACTAATAAGTGGATATTTAGGGCAAGTAAAAAAGCTTTGCCAAAAATGGTACTGGTGGATGAAAAGACATAGAGGGAAATAGTTAGCAGTAAAATTTGAAAAAAGTAATGATGAAATATCAGGTCAACGTGACCTTTATGAGTGGCAGCGAGTAAACCAAGAAGAGATTTGTAATCGTTTCGTTTGAAAGCAGCCTTGGCAATGCGACTTTCCTGGAGGTTGGTGTGGGTATAAAACCAATAAATAAAATGATCAATATCTAAAAAAAATGAACCTAATCCCAAACCAATAAACAAAGATATATATTGGATAAAATTAACTTTTGAGAGTAACCAAAAAACAGAAGTAATCAAAAAAACTATGGTTAACGGGACCAGGTGTAGGGTTAATTCTTTTTTCACTAGAATAATATTAGCAGATTATTCGTAGCGAAGGGCTTCGATCGGTGAAAGTTTGGAAGCTTTGCGGGCCGGGGCGACTCCAAAAATTATTCCGACTAAAAATGAAACACCGAAAGCTAGGGTAATAGAACCGAGAGTGATTTTGGCTGGAAAGAAATTGTTGATGGCAGAAGTTCCCAGAGTTCCAAGAATAATACCAATAAAACCTCCGACTCCGGAAAGAATTACAGCTTCAAAAAGAAATTGAAGTAAAATAGCTCTGGGATAAGCTCCGATGGCTTTTCTTAGTCCGATTTCTCTGGTTCTTTCTGAAACTGTGACCAGCATGATATTCATAATTCCGATACCTCCGACTACTAAAGAAATGGCGGCAATTCCGGTAAGAGCAATGGTTAAGGTACCAATAATGGCGTTGATGGAATTGAGTAATTGAGCGGAATCAAAGACAGAAAACGAATCTTTGTCAAAACGTTTTAAAAGGACTTCGGTGGTTCTCTCTTTAAAATTGTCGATTTGACTTTTGTCGGGAGCTTTGATGATGATTTCTTGAATGTTTTCGTTACCAACTATGTCGAAAGCGATACCAATTGGAATATAAATAAACTCATCGACACTTGGTCCGCCAAAGCTACTCCCCTTTTTGTCGTTGACACCGATAACTTTAAGATTTTTACTTTTAACAATAATTTTTTTACCTAAGGCATTGCCGTTTGGAAAAAGTTCGTTGGCGATATCGTAACCCAATACGGCAACTTTACTGTTTTTGTCCTCTTCTTCTTTGGTAAACCAACGTCCATTTCCTGCTGAAGGTTCGGCATTATTGTTGGGACCATAAAGATAGGTAGTTCCGACGATACTGACATTTTTTTTACCAGAGATGGATTTGACTTCTGATGAGACAGTTGTCATGGGTATGACCAAATTTGTTTTTAGTTGACGTTTAAGATCATTGATATTTTTTTGGGTAAAACTGGTGGAAATGTAGCCACCGGCACCGCTTCTATCAAAGCCACCTTGCTCATTAAATATTCTTCCGGGACTGACAAAAATAGTGTTGCTGCCTAAAGCTTCAAATTGTTGATTAACATAAGTTTTTAGACCATTACCTATTGAGGTTAATAAAATTACTGAGGTAACGCCAATGATGACACCTAGGGAGGTCAAAATAGTGCGGCTTTTATTTTTTAAGACGCTTCGAAAAGAACTGCGGATAAGATCTTCAAGGGATGGTTTTAACATGGGTTGCTGGTGACTTTGCCGTCTTTGATAATAATTATGCGTTGGGCTTGTTTGGCTAATTCCATATCATGGGTAACCAGGATGATGGTTCGGTTTTCCCGATGGAGCTGGTGAAAAATATTCATAATTTCCTTGCCGGATTTTGAGTCGAGATTGCCGGTTGGTTCATCAGCCATGATAATTTTGGGATCGTTGATAAGAGCCCGGGCGATGGCGACACGTTGTTGTTGACCACCGGAAAGTTGAGCCGGAGTATTTTTTAATTTATCGCCTAATCCGACTTTTTTTAACATTTCAATGGATTTGGGGAGTCTTTCTGATTTTGGGACATTTGAATAAAGAAGTGGTAATGAGACATTTTCGATGGCTGAAGTTTTGGCAAGGAGATTAAATTGTTGAAATACAAAACCGAGGGTAATGTTTCTGGTTTTGGCTAATTCTTCCTCGTTAAAATGAGAAATGTCCTGTCCTTCAAGTAGAACTTGGCCGGATGTGGGATTATCCAGCAAGCCGACGATGTGCATGAGGGTTGATTTTCCCGATCCGGAAGGTCCGGTGATAGAAACGAATTCACCCCGATTGATGCAGACAGAGACACCGTCAAGGGCATTGAAAGTGGTATTGCCTGAGGTGTAGGTTTTGACAATATTTTTTAATTCCAGGACAGGCTGTGTGGATTTAGATTTTTTTGATAACAATCGGGTCATTGAAATTTAGGCCTTTTAATATTTGAATTTCAGTGTCATTTTCAATACCGGTGGTGATGTATTTTTTGATTAATTTGTCATCATTTTTGACCCAAACATAACTTTTTCCGTTGTCATCATTGAGAGCATCAATGGGGATAACTAAGGCGTTTTCTTGTTGTTGGAGAGTGATGAGAACATCTCCATCCATTCCCAAACGGTAGTTTAGGTTTTTATTTTCGATAGGAAGGTTGAAACGGATTTCATAGACAGTGGAAGATTGACCGGCTACGGGAATAAAGGAAATATGGGTAATTTCAGTTTCAAAATCGGTATCGGGGAAGGCGTCAATTCTGATAGTGGCTTTCTGACCGATGCTAATTTTGGTGACATCTTCCTGATCGATTTCTGATCGGAAAAAAATGGATTCGGGATTAATTATGGTAATTGAGGTTGAAGCGGGACTGATGTTGGTACCGACTTGGGCTTGGTCTATTTGGGTGACGATTCCGGAAATGGGAGATACAAGAGTGCTTTCTTTAATGGCCATGTCGGCGATTTCGTAATTAATGACGGAATTATCCAGTGAATATTGAGTACGGTCTAAAATCCTTTGAATAGTGTCAGAGATTATGGTGTCTTTATAATTGTCTTGAGTGTCCCAAAATTGACTAAGTTGGGTGCGGTAGTTGTTGAATTGGGTTTGAAGAGATTTTCTGAGTTGTTCTTTGTCGAGGGAAGCAACGGCCTGCCATTTTTTGACACTATCCCCTACTTTGACACCAACCCAAACCAGTTTGCCGGGGTTTTGAAAACGAAGTAAGGCAATTTCTTCGGCACTGACGGAACCGGCCAGAGTTAATTCGGATTTAATGGCACTTTTTTTGACGGTGACGATAGTGTCTTTTTGAGGATTAAAGACGGAGGGGTCGCTGAATTTCCGGTTATTGTTCCAGTTTATGCCGATAATTAAGGCAATAACTATTAGAACTGCAATGATAAGTTTATTTTTATATTTTTGGATAGATTTCATAAAACAGGATATTATACATCAAAAAGTTACTTTTTTAAGTTTTATGATTTAGTATTTTCTAGACGAATTTGTCGTAGTTTCCACATAAAAAGTTTGTAAGGTGTCTTGATAGTGCCGGGAGAATGGTCTTTGACGAAATATCTGGCTTTTTCTAAAATTTCCCGGTCGAGAGTTTTGGCTAATCGGATGTAGAGAGATCGGTTTTTCCAATCATGGAGTTCTTCGGCCAATTGCAAACCATAAGCTTGATGTTCGTTTTTGACGTATTTTTGGCGTTTGGATATGGTTTCTTTGAGCTTGTCCAAATGTTGGAAAAGTGGGGTGGGATCTGAAGATTTGGTCATGATGTTAGGACGTTTTTGACGGTTCGGATTTAAATATTTTAGAAAATAATCAGGATAAAAGCACTGATAAACAGGAGAAAAATAGTGAGGAAGGTATTGAACCGAGCAATATTTTTTACCATAGTAACATGATCAGTTTTCATATGAGAGTATGGCATTTTTGGGGAAAAAGTTCAAGTTTGTATAAGTGTGTACAGCGACCTTTGGGTAGCAATTATAAAAGAAATTTGGGTTTGGTGGACCATGGCGGAGTCGAACCGCCCTCTTAGCAATGCGAATGCTATGCTCTGCCAGATAAGCTAATGGCCCTCGGGCTATATTTTATCTGAAAAAATCCAGTTTTTCATCCTTTTGGGCCAATACGACGCGATTTTGGAATGACCGGTTTAAGATCGGAAAGTTTGAATTATTTTGGTAATTTCGGGTAGAATGTCTTTGATTGTTTGATCGACAAGAATCTTCTCATCGGCATTAAAAGGCAAGAGAACATAGTCTTCGGGGGGGATTTGGGGATTGTCTGAATTGCGGGGATGGCCAATGCCAATTCTAAGTCGGTAAAAAGCTTGGGTGTTTAAAGAATCGACAATTGATTTGATACCGTTATGGCCGGCGGAGGAACGGTCAAATTGGAGGCGCCACTCCCCTATTGGTAAATCCAAATCGTCATGGATGACTAAAATATTTTTTGGAGAAATTTTGTAATATGAAGCAATTTTGGCCAAGGGGGTACCGGAGTTGTTCATGTAACCCAAAGAATGGGCAAAAAAATTCTTGCTTGACTCCCCTACCCTAGCGCTAAAGTTAAGTTTATTTTTTAGGTCGATGGAATTTTGTTGACAATATGATTGGAGAATTTGTTGGCCGAGATTATGTCGGGTGTTTTGGTATTTTTTATCGAAGTTTCCCAAACCAAAGATTAATTTCATAAGAGTATTGTCAGATTTAATATTATTTTTCTAAGTTTAAACTACCAGGTGGAGCATTAACTAAGGCTTGATATCCGGCATGTCGGCGAATCAGATCCTGGCTTTGAGTAACAGGACGACAATTGAGGCAACTTTCAACGCTTACTGGTTTGAGTGAAGTACAGGTATCGTTGAGTCGTTTAATACAAGGGAGTAAGGTAAGTTTGAAATCGGCTTGTTTAAGAGCGAATAGGTATTCCGACAGATTGTTGGGATTATCAAAAGGATGCGACATAAGAGAGTATATCTTATTGAGTAAGAAGACTTTTTAACTGATTTTCGTTGATGATTTTTATACCTAACTTTTGGGCTGTTTTGAATTTGGATGAATTTGAATTGGTTTCATTGGTGATTAGGTAATTGGTATTTTGGGTGACGGAGGAAGAGATTTTGGCACCGAGGGTTTGGAGTTCATCAATAATATCTTTGCGGGGACGGGAAAGTTGCCCGGTAATAACAAAGGTGAGGCCTTGGAGTTTGAGGGTGGATTTTATAGTTTTGATGGTGACATGGTCTAAAATTGATTGAATTATTTCGGTTCGGGAAGAGATACCCTGAACTATTTTGGTGGCCAAAGTTTTTTGAAAACCGACGAGAGGTTCGAGGTCGGAAACCTGAAGGTTTAGGATTTTGGAGGGAGTGTTGAAGCCGGCATCGATAATTTGTTGAATTCTGGCTGAGGAAAAATCGGGAATGCTGGCGGCATTAAAGATTTCTTTGAGAGTCAGATTTTTTTTAAGTTGGATTTGGTGGATAATATTATTGCCGGATTTTTCGCCTAAACCATCTAGATTTTTAAAGTCGTTGACTGTTAAATTATAAAAATCTCCCGGTAAATTAAGTTTTTCGGAGGTGTGAAGTTTTTGGATGGTTTTTTGAGAAATACCTTTGATATCTAAAATAGAACAAAAAAGCCGTAGGACACCCAAAATTTGAGCCGGACAGGAATAAGTGTTGGGACATTTTAAAAATTTGTTTTCGGTTATTAAGGTGGTATTGCAGGAGGGACATTTTTGGGGGGCGAGGATGTAGCCAGAATTGACTTTGGTAATGACTTTGTCGATATGCGGAATAACGTCACCGCGGCGACTAATTTGGACAATATCGCCGATATTGATGTCATATTTTTTGATCAGGTCATAATTTGCCAGGGAGGCAAAGGTGATGACGGCACCGGATATTTGGATGGGTTCGATTTCGGCTACCGGGGTGATAGTACCCATAGGACCGGTTTGCCAGTTGACGGAGATGAGTTTGGTTTGGTCTGTTTCACTGGGAAATTTGTAGGCAAGTTGACCTTTGGGGCGTTGGTTTTTGGATCCGAGTTGTTGTTGGATTTTTTGATCGTTAATTTTGATAACCAGACCATCGATGTCGTAGTCGTAATTTTGGCGTTTATTTTGGAGAAATTCCTGGTAAATTGTTTCGATTTGATTGAAGTTTTGACAAAGATGGGATTCGACCGGATCGATACCTAATTTTTTTATATAATCTAATTCCTTAGTTTCGGTGGAAAAGTTTTGATGGGGAGTAATCAGGTCTACGGCAACCAGAGTGCAATAATTTGAATATAGACTATCGAGGCGCTGGGAAATGCCGGAGGCGGCGTTTCTAGGATTGGAATAAAAACCCCCTTCCCCTTCGGGGATCCCCCCTTGAGAAAGGGGGGCCTTTTTGGATACGATCTTATTTAATTTTTGGAAATCGGTTTTGGTGACTACGATTTCACAACGGATAGATCCGGTAAAATTTAAATTAAGTTTTTCACGGAAATTTTTCATTTTAATTACATTTTGAGTGATGATATCCCCTACTTTGCCGTCTCCGCGGGTAATGGCGTCCAATAACTGACCGTTTTGATATTCAATTTCCAATGATAAACCGTCACATTTGGGTTGGACTATAAATTCGGAGTTTTGGGGGATTTTTTTGAGTTCAAAATAATGGATGAGATCGGAAAAGTTATTGACTTTATTTTGGGAACCCATGGGCATGCTGTGTTTTTTTTTGGGAAAACCGGTATCAAAGTTAGGATGGCCGGCTTTGGAAAATATCCGGTGGTGTGGGTTTTTTTGACGTAAAATTTCTTCGAGAGTATCGTAGGTATGGTCGTCCATGATGGGTTTGGAGGTGGTGTAGTAGACTTTTTTGGCATCAATTAGCAATTCGCCCAATTCTTCGGTGGACATTTTTTTTAGGTCGAGGTCTTTGAGGGTAATCATGGTTTGATTATATCTTTTTATAGAGAAGATTTAGAGAGATTGGGATTTAAGCGCTGACCAGACAGTAGTAGGCACCTTTGGTGGAGCCGCGTTTTTCGACAACACCATCATCGATTAGTTTTTTAAGATCTCTCCAGAGAGTATCGTCGGAAACCATGGGTAAAAGTGATTGAGCATCGGGCATACGGAGACCGCCAAATTGTTGCATATATTCGACTAGTTTGATTTGTCGTTCGCTTAGGTGAACTTGTTTGCCACCCAGTTTTTGTTTGAGTTTGAGATCGTGGCTTAAATTTTGAACTTTTTGTTTGACCCGGGTAAGTTCGATGGCCAGAGCATTGGTAAAATATTCAATCCAACCGGAAAGATCTCTTTTGAAAACCTCGGATGATAATTGATGGGTAGATTGGATGGTATTGTAATAATCTTCGGCATTTCTATCAAAAAATTCTTCCAAAGAGAAAAGACGGCGGATGTCATAACCTTCGACATAAAGAGGAAGCATGGCAAAAGCGCGGGCAACCCGGCCGTTACCTTCAATAAAAGGATGGATGGCAACCAGAATATATTGAGAAATGGCCGATTTTACGGCGGGATGGATGTCTATTGATTGGTCGGAGTTTAGCCAGGCAACCAGATCGGTAATTAAATAAGGAACTTCAATGGCAGGAGGCGGTCGATGGGCAATTTCTCCGGTACGGGTATTTTTGAGTACAACTTGTTGGTGACGATATTTGCCCAGTTCGGTTTCGGTGATAATTTTGTCGGTAGTCAGATGGTGAATTTTTTTGATGATGGTTTCGCTGTAAAAAAAACGTTTGGGAGTAGTACTGTCGAAATCGATGGGATTTTTTTCTTCAGGAAGAGGCATATTGGCGTCGTAGAGAGCCCATAATTCTTCAAGATAGGAAACGACATTTCGATAGTTAATGACTTCCTGGATATCTCTTTGGCCGGCGGTGACTTTTTGACCTTCGACCAGTCTGGCGACTTCCTGGAAAGTAAGATCGTTACCTTCAATTCTGGTGCCAAAATGGACGGTTCGGACGACAGCTTCCTGCTGAAATTGTTTTTCGTAGGCCGGGATGAGAGGAGCTTCGTCAATTATGGCCTTGGCCGCTTCAATGGCACATATGTTTTTGAGAATTTTGTTATTAATGCTAAAGACAGGTAAAAACATCTTGAGAAAGATTATAACAGATTTTTACATTTTTTGAGGGGAAAATGCGGAAATCAGTTTTGTTAGCTTAATAACAAATAATCGAGGGCAGAACGGGGGTCGACATTGGATTTGACCATGTCGATAGCCTTAAGAATTTTTTTGATGAAATTAAGATGGGGTAAATTTGGATTTTTGTTTAGAAGTTGGTGGTAAATATTTAGCTGATCTCGGAGATAGATTAGAGTTTCCGGTGGCGAGAGGCTGTTTTTTTCAGAAAGAAGGAGATTGTCTTTGACAGAGGAAAGAGGAGTTAAGGGTTTGTTATCTGATTTGGTGGAATTTGGGGTAGTTTTGATTAGGTGACAGCGGGAAATTATGGTGGGGATAAGGGAATGGGTGTGACTGCAGGTGAGAATGAGATAACAATCTTTGGGGGGTTCTTCCAGGGTTTTTAAAAGAGCGTTTTGAGATTCAAGGTTGAGATTTTGGGCGTCAACAATAAGAACGATTTTGGTGTTGAATTTAATTGGTTTTTGGGAAAAAAAGTGGTTGATTTTTCTGATGTTTTCGATGGTATATCCTGATTGTTGGTCGATAACAATTAAATCCGGATTGTTGGGTTGATTTTGATTTTTGAGGGCGGCAAAAAGTTTGTCGGTTTGTTTTGAAATCGGTGATGAGTCAGTGCCGGTAATAATAACAGACGGGAAGTTCATGTATTGATATTGTAACTAAAGATGAAAGAAGTTACTATGATAGTAGTATGATTAATGGTTCTGCCCAAAAGACATATAAAAATTTGCGTGATGTCCTGGTTGATAAGGGCTTAATCGATATAAAGGTAAGTGAAGAAATATCCTTAAAACAGGTAAAAACCGGAGAGAGTGAAGAAGAGATAATCAGATCGATGAGGTTGGTGACTGAGGAGCAATTGACCGAGGCAAAGTCTGAGTTTATCAGAGTACCTTATGTTGACTTGGATTCAATTGGATTTGCACCGGAAGCTCTGTCGATGGTACCGGAATCGGTGGCGGAAAAATATAAAGTAGTTCCCTATGGTTTGGATACCAAAGAAAAAGTATTGATGGTAACAATGGTCAATCCTCTTGATCTGGAAACGATAGAATTTTTGGAAAAGAAGACGGGCTTGTCGGTGAAAGTGGCGATGTCAACAGAGAAACAAATCGTGGCCTTTATTAAGGAAAAATATCTTAGAGAAAAAGGAATAACTTCGGAAGTGACAAAAGCTCTGGATGAAAGAAAGAAGGACGAAGTTGAGCGGAGTACCCTGGTAGCGAAAAATAAAAAAGTTTCTTCGGAAGCGCCGGTTGCAAAAATAGTATCGACAATTTTGGAGTTTGCGGTCAAATCAAGGGCTTCTGATATTCACATTGAACCTCAGGAGGACAACGTCAGAATCAGATATAGAATTGACGGTATTTTACAGGAAAAATATTTATTACCCCGTAATGTTCATGACGCGGTGGTGTCCAGAATTAAGATTTTGTCAAATATGAAAATTGACGAAAAAAGAATACCTCAGGATGGTCGCTTCTTTTTTTCAGCGGATGATAATGATGTGGATTTGCGGGTTTCGACAGTACCGACGACTTATGGGGAAAAAGTGGTAATGCGTCTTTTGAAAAAAGCCCAAAAAGTACCTTCGTTGCCGGATTTGGGTTTGAGAGGTTTGGCTTTGAAAAATTTGATGGAATCAATCGAAAGACCGCACGGAATTATTATTGTTTGCGGACCGACAGGATCGGGAAAAACGACAACTTTGTATTCGGTTTTGGATAGAGTGTCTTCGTCAAAAGTAAATGTAATGACGATTGAAGATCCGGTGGAATATCAAATTAAGGGAATTAGTCAGGTTCAGGTAAACTCGCAGGCGGGATTAACTTTTGCAAATGCGTTGCGGGCATTTTTGCGGCAAGATCCAAATATTATGATGGTGGGAGAGGTCCGTGATGCCGAAACGGCTGATTTGGCTATTAACGCGGCGTTGACCGGACATTTGGTGTTTTCAACTTTGCACACCAATAATGCTTCCGGAGTACCGCCGAGAATGATTGATATGGGAGTGGAACCGTTTTTGTTGGTATCTTCTTTAAATTGTGTGGTAGGCCAGCGGGTATTGCGCCGTGTCTGCAAGGAATGTTTTAAAGATATTCCGATTCCACCGGATATTGAAGCTGATATGAAAAAAGTGTTGGGGCCAATTTACGATATGGTTGAGGACAAGTGGAAGAAGGAAGGAAAGAAGATGACGATCAAACAGATTCAGGGGTGTGAAGTATGTGGTAACACCGGTTATTTTGGAAGAATTGCTATTTACGAAGTGATGCCGATAACTGAAAAAATCAGTAAATTAATTGTGAGTAAGGCATCGGCTAGTGATATTGAAAATCAGGCGATGGAAGAGGGAATGTTGACAATGAAACAGGATGGGTACGTGAAAGTTTTGGAAGGAACGACTACACTAGAAGAAGTTAAAAGAGTTGCAGAATATTAAAAAAATATGGATATAAAAATCAAACAACTATTGGAATTGGCTCTGTCGAATGGAGCATCTGATGTACATATTTCCGTGGGAGAGTGGCCAAAGCTTCGGGTGCATGGAGTATTGGCTAACGTAACGAATTTTGGAGAAGTAAGCGATGAAGCAATGACGGAAATGCTGATGACTTTGGTAGATGAAGAGCAAAAGAAAATTCTTTTGGAAGATCGGGAATTGGATTTTTCTATTTCAACGCCGATGGCTAGGTTTAGGGCAAATATGTATTTTGCCTTGGGAAGATTGGCGTGTTCACTGAGGGTGGTTCCAAATGAAATTCCGGTTTTGAAAGATTTAAATTTACCGGAGATTTGTGCAAATATAATAAATGAAAAGCAGGGTTTTGTAATTGTTGCCGGTCCGACAGGGCATGGAAAATCGACTACGGTAGCTTCGATGTTGAATCAGATAAATGAAAATTTGAATAGTCATATAGTTACCATTGAGGATCCGATTGAATATGTGATCAAACCAAAAAAATCGATAATCTCTCAAAGAGAAGTTCATTCGGATACCTTGAGTTTTGAAAATTCCCTGAGATCTTGTTTACGTCAGGATCCTAATGTAGTGTTTGTGGGTGAGATGCGGGACTTGGAAACAATTTCTTCGGCGTTGACGGTGGCGGAAACGGGACATTTGGTATTTTCGACATTACATACAAATTCAGCGGCACAAACGATAGATAGAATTATTGACGTATTTCCGGAGGTATCAAAATCTCAAATCAGAACTCAGTTGGCAACGGTAATTACGGCGGTAATTTCCCAGAGACTACTCCCCTCTTTGGACGGAGGTCGGGTACCGGCGGTGGAGGTGTTGATTGCTAATCCGGCAGTAAGAAATTCGATAAGAGAGGGTAAAAATTTTATGATTGATAATATTATTCAAACCAGTTCGGATTTGGGGATGATTAGTTTGGAAAGTTCACTGGCAACTTTGGTAAAAACCAATAAAGTTAAAGAAGAGATAGCAATGAGTTATGCCTTAAAACCGGACGAATTACAAAACAGACTGAGAAGTCAAAAATTTCAGATTTAATAAATGAAGAAATATAAATTTAAAGCTAAAGATTGGAATGGAAAAACCGTAAACGGTACTTTGGAGGCAATGGATATAAATGAGGTGGTATCGTCGATAAAGGGAAATGGTTTGGTGCCGATAAAGGTTAACGAGGATAAAGATAATATATTTAAGGAGTTGCACTCACGGATGTTTAATCGGGTTACCGGGAAACAAATTTCAAATTTGACCCGTCAACTGTCGACGATGATGACAGCCGGTTTGGCTCTGACTGACGCATTGTCTTTGTTGAGGAATCAGAGTCCTTCGGGGAGTGTGATGTATCAAATTATTGATGATTGTTTGACTATCGTGCGGTCGGGACAACCGTTGGGAAAAGCTTTGGAGAAATACAAAAATTATTTCGGGGAAGCTTACGTGGCTTCGGTCAAGGCCGGTGAAGAAGGCGGAGTGCTGGAAGATGTGTTGTCAAAATTGGCGGATAGTTTGGAGGCGGACACCGAGTTTAGGGGTAAGGTAAAAGGAGCCATGATTTATCCAATAATTGTGGTTATCGGAATGTTGATAGTGGCTTTTATCATGATGGTATTTGTAATACCTAAACTTTTAAGTCTGTATGGAGATTTTGGGTCGAAGATGCCGGCAATTACAGTGGCCCTGATGACGATATCGACTTGGACGGTAAAGTTGTGGTTTTTATTTCCAATGATACCTTTGGGAATATATTCGGTAATGAAAGCCGGTGATAAAAATGAAAATTTCAGATATAAAAGAGATGAAATTTTTATGAAATTACCGATTATTGGTGATTTGACCAAAAAAACGGTGGTAGCCAATACCAATAGGACATTATCGATGTTGTTGACGGCCGGAATATCTTTGGTGGAAGCATTAAGAATTGTGTCCAATGTTGCCGATAATGAAGTTTACCGGAGGGCATATTTAAAAATTGCCGAAAGAGTGGAAAAAGGTTTTAATGTGTCGGAGTCTTTTGAAGAGGCGGGGGTATTTCAACCGATTGTGACGCAAATGGTGGCCACCGGAGAAGCGACGGGAAAGTTGGATGAAGTGTTGCTAAAAGTGGCCAAATATTTTTCGACAGAAGCGGAACAATCAGTAAAAGGTTTGACGGCGGCGATCGAGCCGTTGATTATGATTGTGTTGGGAATTGGAGTTGGATTTTTGGTGGTGGCGGTGATAGTGCCGATTTATAACTTGACATCGCAATTTTAGTGTTCAATAATGAATTAAGATTTTAATAATTAAAGATCCTGAAATAAATTCAGGATGACTGAAAAATATGACAAACAAACTGCTCCAAAATGTACGTAAGCTGTCAGGGAAAGGTTTCACCTTGGTGGAACTATTAATCGTTATCGCCTTGATCTCGATTTTGTCGGTTGCGGTATTGGCTACTATCAATCCAATCGAGCAATCTAATAAAGCCCGGGATGCCAGAGTTCAAAATGATGCGGCTGAAGTCCTGAACGCCTATGAGCGTTACTATACTAATTCGGCTACTTATCCTTGGATGGATGTAACTGGTTCTACTATTCTTTCGGTAGATGAAGCGTATTCAGGTAGAAGTAGTATGGTAGGTTTTGGTTTGTGTGGAACATTAACGGCAACTGGAGTCAGTCAGACTACCGGTTGTGATACTCAGACTACTCCGGGGAAATTAATTGAAACCCAAGAACTTAAAGAATCGTTTTTAAGTAAAACTTATACCAGGGTGCAGGCAGATCCGGCTTGGACTTTTCAAGATGAGTTGTATGCTGTTAAAACTGATAATACTGCTGGGAATTCTATATTTGTTTGTTATGTACCAAAAGCAAAGGCAAATAGAAATCCGCCTGCAGCAGCTACTTGGAAATTAAAGTCGTTGGCAGTAACTGGTACTGATAATGTAGGTGTTGCAACCCAGGTTATAGATGCTACAGTGGCACAGATGGCGGCAGCTACTTACGTTACTTTGGCAGCTGATGATACTTTATTTAGGTGCGTACCGGAATAGTGCTAATTTAAGAAAGTAATTAAAACCCCGACGGAAGTCGGGGTTTTTTAATGGGAAGGACCAATCTCCCCCTACCCCCTCTTTGACAAGAGGGGGAAAAAAAATACAATAAATTATGGTAATTTTAATATTTATATCGGTTTTAGTATTTTTGTTGGGGATGAGTTGGGGGAGCTTTGTAAATATGCTGGAATATCGGGTGGCGGTGGGATATAAAATAAAACCCCCTTTAGATCCCCCCTTGAAAAGGGTGGCTAAAAACAGATCATTTTGTGATTGGTGCGGGGAAAAATTAAATTGGTATGACAATATCCCCCTATTCTCCTGGCTTTTTTTGAAGGGAAAATCCCGATGTTGCGGTAATCCCCTACCCTATTCTTATCCATTGATAGAACTGATTTTGGGAGTGATTTTTGTGATTATTTTTTGGGTAAATTTTGAAAATTGGTTTCAGATAGTTTTTTTGATGCTGATTTCGGTGTTTTTGGTGTTTAGTTTTATTTTTGACCTGAAGTATATGATATTGCCGGATTTTTCGACAGTAATTTTGGTAATTGGAGCCGGAGTATTATTGTGGAGTGGATATGGAAATCCACCCTTACAGCAACATATCTTGGCGGCAGTGGGATCGACTTTGTTTTTGGGAGTTTTATATTTAATTACCAAAGGCAAAGGCATGGGTTTGGGAGATGTTAAGTTGGCTATTTTTATCGGATTGTTTTTGGGGTATAAGGTAATCGTGGCCTACTATGTTGCCTTTTTGACAGGGGCAGTGCTTGGAGGTGGTCTAATGCTTTTAAATAAGGTAAAAAAAACAACACCTATACCATTTGGCCCATTTTTGATTTTGGGGGTGGTGGTTGCTTATTGGTGGGGGGAGAAAATTATTTTTTGGGTGCAGGGTTTTATGTGAGAGATATGGTAAATTTAATTATGAAAAAAATGCAGGGTTTTACTTTGATGGAAATGGTAGTGGCGATGACGATTATGTTGATGTTGATAGCGTTGGTAGTATCTTCGATGAATCCCTGGGGAGTATTGAATAAGGGGCAGGACGCAACCCGAAAGAAGGATTTGAAAAGATTGAGTGTGGCTTTTGAGGAATATAGTAATGATCATGATGGCTGTTATCCGACCAGTACGGTGTTGGCCGGATTGGCGTGTAATTCGGATGATTTTGCTCCTTGGTTACAAAGATGGCCATGCGATCCCGATGGCAGTCAATATTATATTGTGGTGGACGATGTGGATTGTCCGAGGTGGTTTAAGATTTTGACAAATTTGGACAATGTTAATGATGCCGATATTCCGGAGGATTGGTATGACAGTTTTAGAAATGTCGGAGGCGGAGGGGTATTGTTGCCAAGCCAGGAAGTTAATTATGGAGTATCAAGTACAAATATGAATTGGTATGAATATGTTATATCGTCAACATGTAGTGGTATTTGTAGTACGGATTGTGGACCTTCGGGATGCCAATCAGTGGTTAGTTGTGATTTGACTACTCCCGGCGGGTGTTATGCTGATAATAATGGCGAAAATGCAGCAATTTGTGTTACAGATTGTTGTGGACCAACTTGTAGTAATTAATTTTTAAAATTGTTGTATATTTAATTTAGGAAATAAAGACAAAAACCAGAATAAAATGAAAAATAAAAAAGGGTTTACATTGATTGAGATGTTGATAGTGATAGTGATTATGGGAATTTTGACAACAATTACGGTGGCTCAATTTATGACGGCACAAAGAAAAGCCAGAGACGTTCAAAGAAAGGGTGATATCAGTGCTTTGGGTAAGGCTTTGGAAATGTATTATACCGATTATGGAGAATTTCCCAGATCAAGTCTTGGTGAAATTCAATTAATTAGTGGTGAGATAATACATTGGGGAGGAGTTTTTGAGGATGATGGCTATACTTATATGGCAACGGTTCCAACAGAAAATAGAATAAACAGTCCGCCTTATCAATATTGTTATGTAGTTTCGGCTGATCAAAAAATGTATGGATTGTTTTCTAATTTGGAAAATAATCTGGACTCGGATTACAATAAACTGAATAACGGTAATCCTTATAATTTTTGTAGTCATGATTATAATTTTGCCATCATAAGCCCAAATGCACGATTATCAGATTTATAAAAATAAAGGTTTTACGCTTATCGAGTTGTTGGTAGCGATTAGTATTATTGCTACTTTGACGGCAATATTGCTTCCAAATTTTATGGGGGCCAGAGAAAGGGCTAAAGATTCTCAAAAAAAGCAGGATATGACGGCAGTCAAAAATGCCCTGAGGCTTTATTATAATGATAGACAGAGTTATCCGCCGGGAAGTCAGGTAACGGGTATTGGGGTGACACTTGGTTCGTATTTACCTTCAGCTTCGGGCATAGGTTATACCTATTATTATTCTCAGGTTAATAACGGCGATGGATTTCAGTTGTGCGTGCCTTTGGAGGCGGCGACCGGGGAGGATGTAGCAGATTCGCAAATGAGGTGTGCAATTACGAATACTGTCTGTGGTGCGGGGATAACAGATAGTACAAGTGAAAAATGGTTCGTAGTTTGTGCAAATTAGGAGAAAAGATACTTAAATTAGTAATTAAAATTATAGAAATGAAAATAAATAACAGAAGAGGATTTACACTTTTTGAACTTTTGGTGAGTATTTCGATTATTGGAATTTTGACGGCTTTGGTGTCGGTCAGTTTTTCGGCAGCACAAAAGAAAGCCAGAGATGCCAGAAGATTGGAGGATATGAATGCGATTAAAATTGCAGCGGAGCAATATTATTCACTGAGTGGAACATATTCATATCCGGTTAACACTTCGGCCCCGGCTAGCTGGACTGCTAATGGCCAGATAGTATTGGAATTGTTTCCGACTGATCCAAAAGGGGTAGGTTGGACAGCTTATTCTTATCCGGGAACAGTGACCGGTGGGTATTGTGCTTGTGCAGCGGTAGAAAATACGGCGGCAGGTAATTCGACAACTAATAACTGTGTTTGGGCTTCCAGTGGGGCTTATTTTTGTGTTAAAAATCAACAATAGGGCAAAACCCACCCCTATCCCCTCCCTTGAAAAAGGAGGGAAATTAAAAAAATAATAAAAATGAAAGCTAAAAACAAAAAAGGATTTTCTTTAATCGAATTGATTGTAGTAATGACAATTATTATGGTGATATCGGTAGTAGGGATAGTGACATTTACCGGAACCAATGAGAAAGCCAGAGATAGTAAAAGGATGGCAGATTTGGAAAAAATCAGAGTAGCTCTGGAACTTTATAAACAGGAAAATGGAATTTATCCGACGGATGCTGAAACATATTTGGTGACGGAATTTTTACAGGAATGGCCAAGCGATCCAAAGGATTATGATTATGTGTATACCCAGGTGACGTCTTATACCTATACTTTGGATGCCTATTTGGAGTCCGGAGGTACAAGTGTTGGTACAAGTTGTGGTGGATCACCGGCGGTAACTTGTAATTATCGGGTGAGAAATCCGTGATAAACCCTTTGCTATTATTAATATATTAATATGATGACAAGAAAAAGTGGATTTACATTGATTGAGTTGATGGTGGCGGTGGCTGTTTTTGCGGTGGTGGGCGGATTTAGCTTGAATTACATCAATGGATTTGGAGCCAGGCAGGATTTGGGAGCCGTCAGAGATGAAGTGGTATCGGCAATAAGATTGGCCAGAAATTACGCGGTGACTCAGCAAAAAGCCAGTGGTTTTGTCGGAGAGATGAGATATGTCAGTGTAAATATCGGATCATCATTGGTGAGTATTTATCCGGATGTTAGTACAGCAACTCCGTATTATTCGAAAGATTTTACGTCTAATTCGGTAAATATTTCCAAATCAAACGGAAATGATACCATTAGATTTTCCAGTTTTGAGGGAAAGATGGTGGGAACTACGGGAGTAACGTTGGGAGTGGGAAGTAGTGTGATGATTACTTTAACTTCGGTGACAGGGACGACCTCGGTAGTAATAATTGATAGTTTGGGGGTAGTGAATGAATAATAAAGGACAAAGTATTATTGAAGTGGTATTTTCTTTGGGGGCGGCGGCTTTGGTGTTGATGGGGGCGGTGGTGTTGATAATTAATTCTTTGGGGTCGAGATCTAAGGTTTTTGATCACCGGAAAGCTTCACAGTTGGCGGAATCAGTGATGGAAGATTTGGTGGCGATGAAAGCCAATGATCCGGGAACTTTGTTTAGTTCAAGTTGGCAAGATACTCAATTAGCAGTGCAAAGTAATTCGGATTTTCCGGGATATACTTATAGTATTGATTTTATTTCACAAACAAGTTCCAGCGGAGTATGTGCCACGGCGGGAAATTGTGTGACGGCAGTGGTGACGGTATCATGGACAAATGATGTGGCCAGAACGGTTAGTTATGATAAATTTTTTTCAAAAACGAGATGAGAAAAAAAACAGGATTTACATTGATAGAGACTTTGGTGACTTTGGCACTGACTTCGGTGGCAGTGATGTCTATTACGGTGATTATTTTCAATTCACTTCAGGCGAATAATAAAATAAATTATTTGGAAAAGGTCGATAGAAACGGATCGGCGGTGTTGGAAGAAATCAAAAAAAATCTATATAAGGCTGATGCGACTACGATAGATTGTGGCGGAGGACAAAGCACCGTTACTTTTACCAATAAGTATGACGGGGTGACGACAACTTTGCGTTGTATCGAGGGGATTACGGGACAGATTGCGTCGATTTCGGGGGTGGGAACGACAGTGTCTTTGACCAGTAGTGACGTGGGGGTGAGTGGTTGTGGTGGTTTTGTAGCCAGTTGTATAACGGGGTCGGCCTCCCCTACTTTGGAGTTTAATTTTGCCCTAAGTGCCGGGTCAACCGATCCGGGTTCAAAAAATTATGCTAAAAAGTTTTTCCGGACCAAGGTAGTCATAAGAAGATAGGCTTGATTTATTGGGGGTAGGTGGTAAAATAGCTGGTAATATTATAAGATAAATATATGAATAATAAAAAGGAATTGGCGGTAGTTTCAGGAGCGACGATTGCGAGTTTGTTGACTGGTTGTGCGGCTCCGATTATTTCGGAAGTAGAATCTCCGACCCAACTACCAAATTTGGATTTGGGTACGCCGTCTCCGACGCCGGAAGAACTGGGTAGAATACAGGATTATTGTGAGAAATTAGGCTATGATAAGGTTAATTATGCTGCTACATGGAAGATTGTCGGGGAAAAGCCTTTTGCTTATTCTTATTGTTCGGTCCAGGATGAAGGGATTGAACAATTCGTGGTAGTGGGATATCAAAATCAAACTGAGTCGGTAACCATGAATCAGATGTTGATAGCGGAAGAAGCGACAGTAGACGGAAGAACATATCAGGTGGCCGGAATAATTGATCCTAAAGATGGGGTATATAAGGCGATTATTACGGTAGATCCGGATGGCAATCAGGCGGCTTTTGATCTAAGAGATGCGTCCAATATGGTGATAGTACCTCCCAAGGGTGATAACGGAATCGGTGATCAGGTAAAAGGATTTTTGGAGGATTTTTTTATAGAATCGGCGTTGGCGGCAGAACTAGAGCCGACATTGACACCCGAGGTGGGGGTAGAACCGACGGCGACAGCGATGGCGACAAGTGTACCGACTGATGAAATACCGAATGAGACAGCGACGGCGACGGCTGAGGTGGCCCAAGTAGTCTTTTCGGAAAAATTAAAAAATCAAGGAGAAGGTATAACTATTCAGATTAGTGAAGGAGCGAGAAAGATTGGGGAGACTGTGTATGGAGAACCGATAGAGTCTTTTTTAGTTACATCTGAGGCGCTAACTAAAATTAGGGAAGATTTTATAAATTTAACTAAAGAATTATATGTTAATACTGAGCATATTGCATGGAATGATAGGATGGAATTTTTAGTTTCGGAAAATAGCGAGATAAAGTGGAATGGATCGAGTTTTGTGGTTGATTCTGATCCATCCAAGCATTGGGATACTAATAAGTTATTAAATTTGTTTGCCGTAACTAAAGAAGAGATAGAAATTATAAAAGATGATTTAAAAATCAAGGATCCTGAGGCAAAATATTATTTTGGTAATTTTTCGATTCTCGATGGGGAGGACATTTTAATCTATAATGATGAGACAGGAGCAACTAATGCTTATTCAACAATTGATAAGGCGGTTGATGATAATTTTACCAATAGATCTGGTAGTTCTGTAATGGCTTTTACATTTATCGGAAAACCTGTAGGAGCTTTTCGTCAAGTAATTATTACGATGGCGATTAAAATAGGTAAAAGGACTGGTTTTTCATATTCATCCAACTATTTATACGAGGATTTGGGATGTAATCTTTATGATTCGATGGATAGTTGTTCGGCGCTAACAATCAACCAGTAAATTGACAAGGGGTATGGTTTTTGTCATTATCTATTAGTATCATGGTTAAAAAATTTGTTCTAGTCAGTATTGGAGTGGTGATAATTTTTGTTGTTGGATTTTGGGTTGTGTCCAGTTGGAAAAATCGAGGTGCTGTATCTGTAGGAGGATTTTTAATTAAGACAAACAAAATAGCTTTAATATCTGAGGTTCCCGGGGTGAGTTTTGTCTGGAAGGATGAAATTGGGTTTAACAGTTATTTAGATACCTTGGATTTTTGGGGAAGTAAAACTGTGAAGGATTTTAGCAGTCCTGCTATTTTGAAAGCTGATGCGAAACGAATGATAATTAAATTGGTAAAGGAAGTTAAAGATCCGTTTTATGTGTCCAGTGATATTGAGGGTAAAGTCTGGGATGCAATTGGCGAAAGTGTTGGGGCTGATGGTACGGTAAAAATTGATATCTACAGAAGAGATTGGGATGAGAGAAGTGTAAACATGGGGATTGCCCAGACCGTTTTTAAGATATCAAAAGGAGGGGGGCCAATTCCCGGCAAAAATTTATTTTATGATTTTGATCCAAAATCTATTAATTTGGACGGATATTTTAGGATAAAGAAAAGATGAGAAAAGGGTTTTTATATCTATCCTTTCTTTTTTTATTTTTTTGTGGATTGTTTTTGGGTGTGGTCAAGACGCAGGCAACAGATTGTCAAGGCACAATATATTGTGGACATGGAATATATACAGTTTGTATCCCGGAAGGGTGTAATCCGGCAGATTATTGGTGTACGTGTGAACCGGAGTGTGTAGGAGAAGCTTCTACGGCGTGTTCAAATTATAATTATGATTGGTGTAATGATGGTGCATGTAGTGTTTGTGCATCAGCCGGAAGTTGTAGTTGGCCAGTATGTGATCCGGTGGCGACAACTTGCGGTGAGTGTTCGGTGAGCTGTGGGGGAGGGACTCGGACTTGTACCGATGGTTGTACAAGTTGGCCTCAAACTTGTAATACGCAAGCTTGTTGTGTAAATACTTCTTGGGCTCCGGCTACGAATACAGTTTGTACTGACCAACCGTTTACTCAAACCGGAAGTCCTTGCGGTGATACGAGGACGGCATATGGAACATTGGATATTCCCCAGACTTGTACCGGAACGTCGATAGAATTTGTAGAAACTCCCCAAAATACGGGTACAATTTGGGTACGGGCACTTGGGGTAGGAGTATCGGCGACCAGAGTTAGGTTTCCAACTTGGTCCACGGTTGGAGGTCAGGATGACATTGTTTGGTACGAAGGAGTAAATTTGGGAGGCGGTACGTGGCAGGCGACAATAAATGCGGCTACTCATGCCCAGGGAGGGTTTGTTAATGTCAATGTTTATATGGATGGATGCGGGACGGTAAATAATCAGTGTTTTCCCAATACCGGATATACTTATGCTCCAAAACAATGCAGTGTCAGTTCTAATATGTCGGTAGTTGGAATCGGGCAAACTTTTAGGGTGACGACAACAGGTAACGCCCATATCAATGCCGGGGGAGATACTACCCGTTTATGGGTGTCGAGAAATAATTTTACGGCAATTAGTAATTACGCAACTGTGCTCAGTCCGGGGACTACTATGTATGATTATAATCCTTTATATATCTATAATTATGGAAGTTTAAATCGGACTTCGACTAATGCGGCCAGTACTTCGGTAACGGCATCTATGTCAATTGGATCGACGGGAAATTATAATTTTTGGTGTGATTTAAACGCTGATTTGAATGGAAATTTAGTAAAGTGCAGCGGAAATCCATTGTGTGATTTTAACGGTGGGGCCAGTTCATGTGCTGATTGGAAAAATTGTTCCGGAACGGCTAATTCAACAGGAGGAGACAATGCGTTTGTCTGTGTTAATCCGGCAGGTGCCTGTGTACCGGCGTGTGGTCAGGCATCGACATGTGGAACTTGTTCTTCGGCGGATAATGGTACTCCACCAACGCCTGTACAGGTGTATCCTTTGGGGACATCAACGAATCCGACAATAATTCCTCATTTGAATACGGCTAGTTTGAGATGGACGGCCAATACAGACGGTTTGACGGATGGTTATCATTACAGAATTTTTAATGCGGCGAATAATGCAATTTTGGCCGGGACAACAGTAGTGGGAATAGGCTCAACCGGAGGTACTTTTGTGGGGGTGGGAGGCACAGTTTATTATTGGAATGTTTACGCATACAACAATACTTGTTTGGCTTACAATCCTTCTGTAGGAAGTCCAATTTCTCCGAATCGTTATTTCAGATTTAATGCTTCGCCGACTTTTGTCAACTCTCCGCCGGGGGCAAATTTAACTTTGGCCAATAGTGACCATACTTTGGTAAGGATTGAGAATACAGGAACGGGATATTCGGGGAATCAGATTTGTGATAGCCGATTTTTGGGGAATAGGATAGTTGGGATAGGAGTAACAGCAACCGATCCGGATGGCGGCGGTGATATCAGAACAATCAGTATTAACATGGGAGTGATGACAGCTACGGTAAATTTGGGAGCAACAAATTCGTCAACTATATCTGGAACAGGGGTAGGATATTTTGGACCGGTTACCGTTTCCGCGGTTAGTGGAACTACCAGATCAGTGGTATTTCCGATTATTTTTTATGATAATTATGCGAGTACGGCTTTGAATCAATTGCGGGTGGGGGTGACGGATATAGCAAATGCCAGTAGCGGATGGATAAATAGTAATAGGTATTTGAAGGTTTGGAATTGTCAGGTGCCGGTAGTTGGTACGGTTTATGATAGTACCAGTTCTTTGGGAGGAGCAGTTTGTCCGAATACTGGTTTTAATGTTACGGCGCCGGCAGAATTAGGGTTTACCTCTTTAACTTATACATCCTCAGTAAATAAAGTAATGACAGTAACACAACCGGCAACTTATAGTAGCGGAGCGAATAGTCTGATATGGGGAAGTACGTATCTTAGGGATTTTGGGGAAATTAACGGAACCAATCAGGTGATGAGGGCAATTGATTTGGGTAATATTGGGTTGGGAGCAACTACATGTTATACAACACTTAATGTTGGTAGGACAAATCCTTATATAGTCACTCCATACTCAACTACCCCTTCACTTAGGGTAGATTTTTCATTTTTGAGGAATCAGGAACCTTGGTTTCAGGTAGCAGGTGCCGGAATAAAATCAGGCGTTAGTATAACTGATAATGTACCAATTACTTATTATTTAAATAGTCCGGCGTTGGCGGCGATGAGCATAAATTATGGTGAAAGTAATAACGGATTGGTGGCGGCACCGGCAATTGATAATAATTCAGGATGCAGTGATTGTAGTATTGGATTACCGAAAAATATGAATAGAGAATCAAATTTGATAAACGATAGTTATGACTATGAATATTTTTATCAGGAATATTTTTCAAAATTGGGAGTGGGAGTGACTTTTAATGGAAATCAGACTTTACAAACAATTTTGTCAAACAGTAATGTGGGCGGGACGGGTTTGGTATTTGTAAACGGGAATTTGACAGTAGGTGCGGATCAGAGCTTGACGTTGGGTGGATTTTTGATGGTGGTGGTGAACGGCAATATTACGGTGGCTCAAAATGTAAATACAATGACCGGAATATTTGTGGCTGATGGCAGTTTTATTACCTCACTGGCAACATCAAACAACACTCAATTAGTAATTAATGGATTGGTGTCGGCAAATTCAGGAGCGACTTTAAATCGGGGTTTTGCGACTGTTTCAAATAACAACTTAAATCCGGGGGTTTTGATTAGATATAAAGGAGATTTATTATTTACTATGCCGCCGAGACTAAGTCGGGGAATTTCCGAATGGAAGGTGACGGCAAATTAAAAATATGAATATAAAAGTAAAAAATCAAAAAGGTCAAATTGCCTTGATAATGCTTTTGGTGACGGCGGTGGCATTGACTTTGGGATTGTCAGCGTCAAAAAGAATTGTAACTGAGACTAAAATTGATACTGATGAGGAATCTTTAAAACAGGCATTTAATACGGCAGAGTCGGGAATTGATTATTATTTGGGTACGGGTAGTACTGAGTATCAAGCGTCTGACAGTGATTCAAAAGCCTTTATTTCGACCAGAGAAATTGTGGGTACCGGAAATACTTTGGTGTCGACAACTTCGGTGCCGCAAAATAAAAGATTTAATTTTTGGTTGGTGGCACACGATAGTAACGGAAATGTAAACTATAGTGACACGTCAAATTATGATGGAACGGTCTTTTATATTTGTGTGGAGAATGCTTTTACCGGTTCGGTGGGGGTGGACTATTTTTATAGTCAGACGTCGGGAGCTTTGGGGACAGTGGGAGTAGGCAGAACCGGAGCGAATTTGGGTGCGAATATTATTTCCGGTTTTGCCAGTATTTCGCCGGCAAATAATAGCTGTGTGACTGGGTACAAGACGGTAGCTACTTACAACAGGGGTGGTGTTTATACTGATAATACACCACTGCTAGTGTCTGTGGTTCCCTATTTTGGATCGACCAGAGTGATGTTGCGGGTTGGTAGTGGTGTGTCAATACCGTCTCAGGGAAAAGAAATTGCCTCAAAAGGAATAGTAGGAGATGAAAATACCGGGGTAAGAAGGACGGTTCGGGTGATGGATACTTTTGATTTTCCGGATATATTTTTTGAGGGGTTAACTTCGGAATCGGGAGACATTACCAGTGAATAAAATTCGTGTTTGTTAATGACGGAAATTTGTTTATACTGTAATCATGAGTGATTTATTTGGTATAGATGTCGGAGTGGGTAGCATTAAAACAGTCTCCCTGTCCAAATCGGGTAACGGTGTGTTTTTGGATGCAATTGGTGAAGTCAAAAACCCGGCTCCGGAATGGATCAAAAATGGAATTAAGTCTAAAGATTGGTCAGAAGTAGCATCAAGTGTTAAATTGTTGTTTAATGATTTAAAAGCCAAACCCAAACAGATTGTGGCTTCCCTGCCGGAAGATGAGGTGATCAGTCGGTTGATTCGTCTGCCGCCTTTGAAAGACAATGAAATAATAGATGCTTTAAAATTTGAAGCGGAGACTTTTGTACCTTATCCTTTGGATCAGGTGTCGATTGATTATGAGGTAGTGGAGAAAGATAATGCCGGGAGATTGTCGGTGTTTGCGATTGCGGCCAAAAATGAAACGATTCAATTGTATGTAAAATTGTTTAAAAGTTTGGGAATGGATTTGGCAGCTTTAGAATCGCCGGCAGTGGCAATGAAAAGAGTGATTAACCATAGTGTTGAAGCGGTAAATTCCGTAATGCTGGTAGATATGGGGGAAAAATACTCGGATGTTGTCAGTTTAAATAATAAAAAAGTTTATTTTACCCGGTCAATGTCGGTGGGAGGAGAATCTTTGACTAGGGCTATTTCGATAAATTTGGGTTTGGATATGTCTTCGGCGGAAGAGTACAAAAAGGCTTATGGTATGAAAGAAATGCAGTTGGAGGGTAAAATTCGGCAGGCAATTCAGCCGGTTTTTGTCAGTATGGCAGAAGAGCTTCGGAAGGCAATTGTTTCTTATAGAGAGGAATTGAATAAATCAATTGAGTTGCTGGTGCTTAGCGGCGGCGGGGCCAATATGCCTGGTTTGACCGAAGAATTGGCAAAAGTTTTGGGTATAGAGGTTCAGGTGATTCAACCGTTTTTAAAAATTGATACTAAAAAAGTGGTGTTGCCGATAAATATTAACGCTGACGGATGCCGTTTTAGTTTGGCGGCGGGGTTGGCGATGAGAGGTCTGGAAGATGACAAATGATTTAAATTTGTTGCCAAATGTAGCTAAATTTCAGGCGCAAAGGCTGAAATTTAAAAGTCAAATTATATTGGCGGTAGAGGTATTTGTAGGGGTTTGGGTATTGATGGTGGTGTTAATTTTTGGTTTAAGTTTTGTTAACAAAGCCCGTTTTAATGTGTTGGATAAAAAATATCGAGGAATTTTACTAGATATGGATAATTTTGCCAAAGATGTGGTTCTGACTCAGCAGATTAAATATAAATCAAAAATTGTGGGAAATATTTTAAATAACCGGTTTGAATACGGAGAGGCTTTTGACGCTATTGCGGGTTTATTTGGTCCGGAGATATCGATTACAAATTATGATTTGGTGGAAACAGGCAGTATTTCGATTCAAGCTATAGCTTTGGGATTGACAACTATGGACATTGTTGAAGATAAAATTGAAGAAATAAATTCAGGATCCGATGAGACTTTTGGGTCGGCTGAACTAAGTTCTTTGGCTTATGATAGTAATGCTTGGAATTTTACGATGGAGGTAAAACTGAAATGAAAATAGAAGTAAAGTCAGACAAAGTTTTTGGATTGGAGTCTTGGCAGGTAAAAATGATAGTTTTACCTTTGAGTATTTTGGTTTTGGCGATAATCAGTTTGATTTTTGTAGTGATTCCCTCATTTAATCAATTAACTTCAACCAACAATCAAATCAAACAAAAGAATATTCAGATAAAAAATCTCGAAGAAAAAAGGAATTATTTGATGAATTTAAATCAGGACGAAGTTGAAGCTAATGCGGAATATTTAAATTTATCTTTACTAAAAAATAAGGATGCCTATTATTTGGTAAATGTAGTGCGTAATGTGGTGGAGCAGAAAGGTTTCAGAATTGATGCTTTTTCCATCACACCGGGAGAAGTTGAGGCAGAAACTGAGGAAGTTGCCGAGACGTCTCAGACAGTCAATAATAAATTTGGTTTGACAAATATCCCGGTAGAGTTGACTTTGTTGGGTCCCAAAAGCAGTTATGTTGATGTAGTTAAAGCGTTGGAGAGAACTTTGCCGATTTTGTCGATAAGTAATTTTGAGGTAAAAAATGTGGGAGAAGTGGCGCAAATTAAATTGGAAGTAGAGACTTATTTTGTTGCGGATAAATTTGAGTCAAATTTGGATAAATTGACTTTGGCTGATTTGACCTTAACACAGGATGAAATGAGTTTGGTAAAAACTTTGTCCGAGTATGATAAGACGGCCGGAATGGTAATAGATAGCGGATTGATAAAATCGGGAGAATTCAAGAATTACGACAGGGAAAATCCGTTTGAATTGTAAAAATTAGGTTTCCTGGAATTGAATTAGGAAGTGAGTGTTGGGGTGAGCAATACCGAGAAGAGTGCGAATGGATTTAATAACACGTCCGTTTTTGCCGATAATTTGGCCTACAAGTTGTTGAGGTGCGGAGACAGTCAGATTGAAACATTCATTTTCGTCCTGAGAACCGGTGACGGAAACAGAATCGGCTTCGGGGGTAATAGCTTTAACAATATATTCCAGGGTTTGATCGATAGAATTCATTTTGGTGTATAGAACCTGAAACGAGTTCAGGATGACATAAATTAATAATTATTTTTCGGTTGAAGTTTCGGTTTTAGGTTCTTGAGAAACTTCGGTTTGAGCGGGAGCTTTGGGAGCTTGCGGGGCTTTTGTTTCTTTAATTGGTTTAATTTCTTTGGTTTCGGTTTTGGCTTTTTTCTGGCGGGGATATTTGTCGGGATTAATTAATTTATCAACGCCGATGGTTACCTGAGCGCCGTTGACCTGCCATTGTTTAAGTTTGGCCTGATCAATTTGGATGGTTTTGGTTTGGGGAGTCCAAAATCCCAAATCTTCGACAAATTTGCCGTTAAATTTTGATCGTCTTTCGGCGACAACGATTCGAAAAGTTCTCTGATGTTTTTTACCACGAGGGTAGAGTTTTATTTTAAGCATAGTTTTAAAAGATATTAGTTGGTTATTATAACTGATTTGTCAGAATTTTGGTAGCTTTTCGTGAAGCATCTTCTTGTGCAGACTGTTTGGAGAGACCTTTGCCTTTGGCAATCAGTTGGGAATCGAGATAAACCGCGACTTGAAAAATTTTTTTGTGGTCGGGACCGGACTCTGTAAGAGTCACGTAGTGAGGAGTAATCCCCTTTTTGGCTTGGGCGATTTCCTGAAAAAGACTTTTATCATCTTTAAAAACTTGTTGTTTGGCCAGACTGTCGACTTTGCTAATCAGGAAGTGTGAAAGAAATTTGTCAACCATAGGCCAACCCTGATCGAGATAAATGGCACCAACGACACTTTCAAAGCTGTCGGCTAAAATTGATTGATTTAAACGGCCATTGTTGTTGATTTCGCCTTTGCTTAGGTAAATATAGTCGCCAAGACCGAAATCTTTGGCAATTTGGGCTAAACAGGTGGTGCAGACTAAGAGAGCTCTTAAATTGGTAAGATTGCCTTCATCAAATTCAGGAAATCTGGTGAAAAGATAATTTGAAGCCCAAAGTTCAAGAACGGCATCACCTAAAAATTCATATCTTTCGTTGGAATTTAGTTTTAGATTTTTATTTTCGTTGAGATAGGAACGGTGGATAAGAGACTGATTAAGTTTTTGGATATCAAGAAATTTGATATGCAGTAATTTTTCCAGTTTGGGTAATTTTAAATTTTCGGTTTTTAGGGGGAGAATTTGTTTAGGGTTGGTCATTTTCTTTTTTTGAGTTTTGGTTGATGGTTGTACCTAATACTCCATTTATAAAAGAAGCTGAAGAATCGGATCCAAACTCTTTGGCTAATTCGACAGCCTCATCAATAATAACTTTTTGAGGGACATCGGGGAATGAGATAATTTCCCAAATAGCAATGCGAAGAATGGCCAGGTCGACTTTGTTGATTTTTTCCAGAGGCCATTTTGGAGCGTATTGGCTAATAAGTTGGTCAATTTTTTTGATTTTAGTAATGATTTGAGGAGAGTCCGGGCTTATGGGTTTGGGATTTCCGAATTGCCAGGCAAAAATTGCCTGCATGTTTTTGATGCGCCTGATATGGCGTGGGTCGTATTTACTTTTCACTGTTTGCAGTTAGGACATAGAAAACCAGCCCTTTTGGAAAATCCGCAATGTTTACAGATAACCGGTTTGGTCAAAGTTTTGCTGTTTTTTTGAGAAGCCCGTCTTTTGCCTTGTCGGCGGCTACTAGGCCAATGTTTTGGTAGTGCTGTCATGGAGAGTATTATATAAAATAAAGCTGGAATATAAAAGAGTTAGATTTTGCCGAAATAATCGAGGGAGAATTTAATTTTGAGCCAGTGAGGTAAGGGAAGAAATTTTAAGTTGCTTGCTTAAGTGAGGGTTGAGAAGTTGAGATAAATTAAATTTTGGATTTTGACGGGTGATATCTTTTAGAATTTGTTGGCTGGTTTCGATAAGTTGACTGTTTTGGAGATCGGCCAGTTTGAGAGAGGGATGGCCATGTTGAAGTTCGGAGAAAATTTCCCCGGGACCACGGAGAGAAAGATCGTATTCGGCAATATCAGAACCGGAGGGATGTTGTTGGAAAAATTTGAGACGGTTTAAAGTTTTTGGATCGATTGATTGGGTAAAAAGATAACAATAACTTTGAGTAGATCCCCGGCCGACACGGCCCCGAAGTTGGTGAAGTTGAGCCAAGCCAAAGCGTTCGGCGGATTGAATGATCATGATGGTGCTGTTGGGAATGTCGATTCCGACTTCGATAATGGGAGTGGTGACTAAGATATCGATTTTTTTGTTTTTGAATTTTTCGATAAGGTCCTGACTATTTTTAGTTTTACCGTGTATTAAGGCTAATTTTAAGTCCGGAAATATGTTTTGGGATAAAAATTCAAATTCCTGGGTGGCGGCTTTGACTTCCAGATTGATGTCGGATTCTTCAATAAAGGGACAAACAATGTATGACTGAACATGATTTTTTTTGATTTCTGTTTTGATCCATTGGTAACATTGGGATTTTTTGGAATTCGGGACCAGAAATGTTTTGACCGGCAGTCTGCCTGATGGCAGTTGATCGATGGTGGAAAGAGATAAGTTCCCTAAGTAAGTCAGGCTAATGGTGCGGGGTATGGGGGTGGCGGTCATGGTGATAGTGTGAGGAGGGTGAAGCGGATCGGTCAGACGTGATCTTTGTTTAACGCCAAATTTATGTTGTTCGTCAATGATAAGAAGGCCTATTTTTTGGGCTAATGTTGAAGAACGAAACAAAACGGCGTGAGTACAAATTAAGATATCGGTATTTTTTAAATCCTTGTCGGTGATTTTGTTTGAGGAAGTTAAAAGTTTTATGCGAATTTGGGGATGCTTAGTGAGAATTGAATTGAAGGTTTGGTAATGTTGTTTGGCCAGAATTTCGGTGGGAGCCAGGTAAATGGTTAAAAATTTATTTAGGGAGGTAAAATAAGTGGCAAGAAGGGCAATAATAGTTTTGCCGGAGCCGACATCTCCCTGAATCAGACGATTTCCCGGGGTATCGGGATTAACCAGATCTTTGAGGGTTTGATGCCAGACTTTAACTTGAGAAGTAGTCAGTTTGAAAGGTAAAGAATCGATAAGTTTTTTGATTTTTTGGGAAATGGAGGGTGAAATTTTTAGAGTATGTAGAGGTTGGTTTAGGGACCATTTTTGTTTTTGGATTAAAGAGTAAGATTGAAGGGAAAGCAATTCCTGGATGGCTAGTCTTTGGCGGGCTTTTTGGAGTAATTTTTCTTTGGTAGGTAAATGAACCTCAGAATAGGCAAGATCGAGAGGCATTAATTTATATTTTTTTATAATTGAATTTGGTAAATTTTCGATGATTTGTGGCAACAGTTGAGAAATATTTTGGGAGATAATTTTTCTGAACCATTTGGAACTTAGGCCATGAGTTTCCGGATAAATGGGAATTATTTTTCCGGTGTTATGGTCTCCAAATTGGGGAGCAATAATGGTTTTGGCTCCTTGGTATTCGCTTATTTTACCGGCGAATTTGTAAGTATCCCCTACTTTTAATGATTGGGCTAAATAAGGTTGGTTAAACCAAATTAAAGAAATTTTGCCGGTGGTATCGGAAACTATGGCTTTCTGAATATTTTTACCGTATCGGGTATAGATATTGTTAAATGAGTTAATTTTGCCGGTAATTGTGAGGTTCTGGTTTAGATCAGCAGTAGAAATGGTGGTAGTATGTGAGAAATCTATGTATCTGGTGGGGATGTGATTAAGTAAGTCAATATCGGTAAAAATTCCCAGTTTGGCCAATTTTTGGGAAGTTTTTGGACCGATTCCCGGTAGCTTAAAAATTGATGGTTGCATAGTCAGATATGTTATTATAGTTTATGAAAATTTTGGGAAAGAAGATTAATTCGAAGTCGGTTACGAAGATGGTTTTGATTTTGGCGACAGTAGCTTTGTTATTATCGAGCATCGTTCCTTTTTTGAGCGTTGCTTTTTGAAGATGAAGAGAAAATTAAAATTGTTTTATTTTCGTTTTAAAAAAAGATGCGAGCAGTTAAAATGGAATTTATCTGAATATATGCGGAAAAAAGGGATAAAATTGAATAAAAAAAGGCTGGCATATTGGTTTGTTTTGGCTTTTTTCGGGTTAACAATTGTTGGATTTTTGGGGTCATTTATTGTTTTTGCCTGGTTTTCTAAAGATTTACCAACGCCTTCAAAGGTGGTCCGAAGAGAAGGTTATGCAAGTAGAATTTATGACCGAAATGGCGAGTTGCTTTATGATGTCTATAAAGATTCAAAGAGAACTCCGGTGGAATCGATAGATGATATTCCCAAATATCTAAGAGAAGCAGTGGTTGCAGTCGAGGATAAAGATTTCTATAAACATCAAGGATTTGACCCTTTAGCGCCTTTCAGAATCATAAAAAACGTTTTTGTGCTACATAGGCTTACGGGAGGCTCTACCCTGACTCAACAATTGGTAAAAAATGTATTATTGACTTCGGACAGGACGATAACCAGGAAGATAAAGGAATTTATTTTGGCGGTCCAGATTGAGAAAAAATACAGTAAAGACGAAATTTTGTTGATGTATTTGAATGAGTCGCCATATGGTGGACCTTTTTGGGGAGTAGGGACGGCTTCAGAACAATATTTTGATAAAAAAGTAAAAGATTTGGATTTGGTAGAAAGTGTAATTTTGGCGGGAATTCCGCAAAGACCAAATGTATATTCACCGTTTTCGGGAACTCCTCAAGCTTATTCTGAAAGGGCGGCGCATGTGTTGGAGAGAATGAGGGAGGATGGGTATATTAGTTCTGAATTAGAAAAAGAAACTTTGGAAAAGGTAAAAAAATATAAATTTAATGAAAATTCCAGTCAAATTTTGGCTCCACATTTTGTTTTTTGGGTAAAGGATCAATTGTCAAAAATATATGGAGAAGAAGTGGTTGAGGGTGGTGGTCTTAAAATTACCACTACATTAGATTTGAAATTACAGCAGGAAACTCAGAAAATTGTAACTGAAGAAATTGATAAAGCCGAATCTAAGGGTATTAGTAACGGTGCGGCAATAGTTGTTGATCCGATAAATGGCCAGGTGTTGGCGATGGTAGGATCCCGGGGTTATTTTTCGGACAAGACGGATGGAAAATATAATGTAGTGACTGCCGGATTAAGACAGCCGGGTTCGGCGATTAAACCGGTGACTTATTTGGTGGCGATAAAAAAAGGGTGGACTGCAGCCAGTATGATTATGGATGTACCGGTAACTTTTCCCGGGGTGGGTGGCCAGAAAGATTATAGTCCTAACAATTATAATGGGAAATTTAATGGTCCGATGTCTTTAAGAAATGCTTTGGGAAATTCGATAAATACGATTGCTGTAAAAATGTTGGCTAATGTTGGGATAAAAAATATGTTGCAGCAGGCATATGATATGGGGATGACGACTTTAGAACCGACAGCGGAAAATTTATCCAGATTTGGATTGGCGGTAACTTTGGGAGGAGCGGAAGTAAGGATGTCAGAATTAGCGGCCGGGTATAGTTCTTTTGCTAATGGTGGAAAAAGAGTTGATCTGGTGGGAGTTTTGAAGGTGGAAGATGGTGACGGGAAGGTTTTGGAAGAGTATAAAGAAGTGGCAGGAAAACAAGTAATGACTCCCCAGGAAGCATTTATAATCAATAATATTTTGTCGGATAATAGTGCCCGAGAGCTTACTTTTGGAGCGGTAAACAGTTTGGTAATTTCAAATTATCAGGTTGCTGTAAAGACAGGAACAACCAATGATAAGCGGGATAATTGGGCGATAGGTTGGACGCCAAATTTATTGACTGCGGTTTGGGTAGGAAATAATGACAACAGTGAGATGAAAAGTGTGGCTTCCGGCGTTTCGGGGGCGACGCCGATTTGGCAAAGAATTATGAAGTTTGAGATACCAAAGAGGCAAAAACAGGATTTTTCGATTCCTGACAGGATAGTGAATATGCAAGTTGATGCATTGTCTGGATATGCGGCTCATGATGGCTTTCCTTCCAGGTCTGATTATTTTATTGATGGAACTCAGCCTAGAATCACTGATCCGATTCATATGAAATTAAAGGTATGTAAGGGAGTAAGCGGTTTGGCGACACCTGAAGACGTGGCCAGGGGTAATTATGACGAAAAGGAATTTATTAAGTTGTCTGAAAATGATCCGATTTCTAAAGATGGAAAAAACCGATGGCAGGAAGGGATAGATAATTGGATTTTGCAACAGCCGGATAAGGATAAATACTATCCCCCATCCGGATATTGCCGGGATGACGGAATGTTGGACGTAGGTTTTGAAAGTCCAAGTAATCAGTCGACAGTTGGAAATGAGGTGCAAGTTAAGATAACTACCAGTTCCTTGGTTAAGGTAACAGAGGTAAAGTTGTGGGTGGATGGTGAAGAGAAAAAGACATGGGGTGAAAAACCTTATGAGACTACAATAAATTTGGCGGATGGTCCTCATAGCCTGAAAGTGAAAGCGACGGACAGAGAGGGCAATACTAATGAGAAGGAAATAAAGATTGGGGTTAATGTAGCCTGGGATTGGAAACCAGCTCCGGTAGTTACAAACACACCGATTCCATCACCGACCAGAATTTTATCGCCTACACTTATACCTAGTTTGATACCGACTGGTATAGGTTTGACTCTTTAAAGTATACTTATATTGTCTAAAGATAGGTAATATCTAATTTGATATATATGTTGGCAGTTATAGGTAGTGATTGCTAGTTTGAGAAGGACCTCAGTCTAGGTTAAATGTTTTGAGATGGATCTTTTTAGCGGTTTTGTCGTCGGTGTTGTAATAATAAACCCGGAAAGTGTATCGGTAATCCTTTGTATTTGGTTGTTGGTAAATATCAGTAATTTGCATAGACCATAATATTTGAGGGTCAATCAGGGCAGAATATTGTTTGATAAGTTCCCGGGGGTCTTGAGGATGGTCAAGAGTAATGTTGGCATCGAGGTTGATAATTTGGGAAGTCAACTCGATTGCTTGAGAAGGTGAATTTTTGGGAATATATATATCGGGTTTTGGTAAATCATCTAAGATAATTTCTGAAAAATTATCAACCCCCCTTGGTCCCTCTTTGACAAGGGGGAGCTTAAGACTTTCGATATCTGATTCCAATTTTTGAGGATTGTGGTTGTAGATTCCCAGGGCGTATTTTTCAGTGTATTGGCCATTAATTTGGGAAAAGATTTTACCAATTTCAAAAAATTGAGGTTCTGGTAATTTGTAACGGAGATATTGGTCTAATTGAGATTTTAGGGATTGGATAATGCTTTGGCGTAAGACGGGATAATCCGAATTGATAGAATTTTGGGTGTAAACAGCGTTTTTATCCTGGGAGGTTTTTACCAGAGGCCAGGAACGGATTTCATCATAGCCGAGAGCTGTTAGTTGGTCTTTTAATTTTTCAATTAAATAGAGTATTGGAGGGGTTATGTCGGGGAATTTCTGTGGATTAATGGGTGTATCGGTGGGAATTTTGTAATAACCGTAAAAACGGATTACTTCTTCCACCAGGTCTTCGGGAATAAGGATATCTTTGCGAAGGGAAGGTGGCGTAACAGAGAGATCAGATTCTGGATTTTGGACTACAGAACAACCAAGACGTTTTAGAACATCAAGAGAAAAATCGGTGGGGATATTAATGCCGGCAAAATTTGAAGGAGAAAGAGGGTTGAAATTTATAGTGATTTTGGCGGGCGGGTGGGGATAAATATCAAGGAGCTGGCCAGAGATTACTGCTTGACAGTGCTCTTTTAAAAGAGAGAGCAAATGGGAAAAGGCAAGAGGAATGGTTTCGGTGTCTAATTCTTTATCAAGGCGAATGGAAGCTTCGGTGATAGTTTTAAGAGAGCGGGAATCGTTTCTGACCCGTGATCGATTATAGATAGCCATTTCCAAGATAGAATCGGTGGTATTAAGATCAATAGCGGAATTTTGACCACCAATAAAAGAGAGGGATATTACTTCTTTTGAGTTGGTAATTAAGAGGTTGTTTGGGGCTAAATTGATTTTGGTGTTGTCAAGTGAAATAAATTCCAAATATTTAGTATTGTTTTCCCAAATTAATTGAGGTGCTTTCTTGAAGTCAAAAGCATGACAGGGAATCCCCCATTGCAACATGACGTAATTAGTCAAATCGACGAGGGTATTAATAGAATTAATATCGTGTAGTTTAAGAAAATTAATCAGCCAAGTTGGTGACGGAGAATTTTTAAGGTTGGATATTTTGGTGGTTTGAATTCGGGAGACATCGGGAGAATTGATAGTGACGGGAACCGGGGAGTCTGAAAATTTAAGGTCGGATATTTGGGGAATTTTTAAATCAATTTGGTAGTAGGCGGCTAGGTCTGTGGCGACGCCGTAGTAGCCCAGACAATCAGCTCGATTTGAACGTATTTCTAAATCTAAAATTGTTTCCCCGTCAATTTCTTCAAAACCGGAAACAAAATGACCAATTTGAGTTAGATTATCACGGAGAGATTTGGGATCATCTTTTAAATCCGGTAGCCATTTTATTATTTCAGAATATATTATTTTCATAATTCGTTGGGTTTGTAGGCAAGATTGCCACCAAGTAAGGTTCGGATGTCTTTAATGTTGTATTTGGCCATGACCCAGCGATCCAGACCGAGACCAAAGGCAAAACCTTGCCAAATTTTTGGATCGATTCCAGCCATTTTTAAAACATGCGGGTGGATTATACCGGCGCCACCCATTTCTATCCAGCCAGCGCCCTTACAAATGCTGCAGCCGGTACCGTGGCAAGAGAAACATTGCATGTCAGGACCAACTCCTGGTTCTACTTCGGGATAGTATTTATTTCGAAAACGAATAACGACATTTGGACCATAAAGAGTTTTAAATAAAAGATTGATAGTACCAAATAAATCTTTAAGGGTAATGTTTTTATCAACTACCACACCTTGATAGTGATGAAAAATAAAGTGATTGCTTTTGTTGACTTTTTCGTTGCGATAAACCCGACCGGGAAAAGCAGCTTTAAAAGGGGGTTTTTCCTGAGACAGTAGACGGGCTTCTATTGAGGAGCCTTGGGTGCGGAGTAAATATTCCGGTTCTTTGATATAGATAGTGTCTTGCATTTCCCGGGCGGGGTGGTCAAGGGGAACATTTAGACGTTGAAAACAATATTCGTCATTTTCAATTTCCGGTCCGTCATAGAGGGAAAAACCAAGTTTTTGAAAAACTTCGTTTAAGAGGCGTTCGGTTTGAGTGATGGGGTGAAGATGCCCGACTTTTGGCAGAGTGTTGTTTGGTGAGTAGATGTTTATTTTTGGAATGCTTGTCGAATTGACGGATAGAGATTTTGATTTTTGGTCAAAAAGTGATTCCAGTTCGGATTTAAGTTGGTTGAGATTGTGGCCGTATTGTTTGCGATCGGCAGGAGCAATGTCTTTGATGTTTTTGAATAAATCGTTGATCAGACCATTACGACCAAAAAGCCGGATTCTGATTTTTTCCAGTTCTTGGGTGGATTCAATATTTTCAATTTTATGTTGATATTGAATTTTTATTTGATCTAAATCTTGATTCATTTTTATTTATTATATGATAATAAAAAACTCCCCGTTGAGGGGAGTTTAAAGTTTTTTAAAAGACTCCCCTACTTAGACTCTAAAAAAGAAGTTGGTAGAGAAGATAGTTAAAATCATGTTTTTATTTTAGTGAATCGACGATTGATTTGAAGGTATCAGGGTCGTGGATTGAAATTTCGGATAAAATTTTACGATTTAATTCAATTTTTTTGTCTTTTAGGGATTTGATAAAAACAGAATATTTGATATTGAAAGGATTTAGTGCTGCATTTAACCTAACTATCCACAATTTTCTGAAATCACGTCGGCGGATACGTCGACCGTTGTAGGCGTATTGACCGGCATGCATCAAGGCTTCATGGGCGACTTTATATCTTTTGTGACGGGTCATCCAAAAACCTTTAGTTTGTTGGAGGACTTTTTTGTGTTTTTGGCGTCTGACGGTGCCGGTTTTTACTCTCATAAGTTTAGGCTCTACCTAATAATTTTTTAACTTTTATGGCAAATCTACCTAATACGGGTTTTTTACCTTTTAGTCTTCGAAGTTGTTTTTTGCTTTTTTTACGACGAAGATGGCGGTTAAAGGATGATTGTCTTAGTACTTTGCCGTTTTTGGTTACTTCAAAACGGTTCCTGACGGATTTTCTAACTTTTAATTTTTTATTTTGTTTTTTCATTTGAGTTTTTATTTTTTGACCTTAACGGGAGTGAAGGTGGCAAATAAACGTTTGCCTATTAGCTTTGGTTCTCCTTCAAGGGCACCGTGTTCTTGTAGATCGGTTTTGAATTTTTCTACCAAATTATATCCAAATTCCTTCTTGGTAATTTGGCGACCTTGGAATTTTATACTTAATTTGACCTTATTTCCAGTAGATAAAAATTTTTGGGATTTTTTGACCCGGGTTTCGTAATCACCGGCTCCGATGAAGGGGGTCATCTGGATTTCTTTGAGTTCTCCACCCTTTTGACTTTTCTTTTCAGCCTTTTGTTTTTTTGACTCCTGGTATTTGAATTTGGAAAAATCTATCAATTTGATTACCGGGGGTTTGGCATTGCCGGATATTTCTACCAGGTCGAGACCGGTTTCTCTGGATTTTTGACGGGCTTCATCAATAGAAATTACTCCTATTTGACGGCTATCTTCGTCGATGAGTCGAACGGTGGGGTAATTTATGTAATGATTAATTTTATAGAACTTACGGGGACCTGAGTTTTTTGATGCCAAGTTTTTTATTAATTTATAAATTTAATAATGCTTATTTTATCAAATTAAGGGATTTTGTGTCGATTTGTTCCTTAATTTGGGATAAAAATTGATCAAGTGCCATAGTACCGAGATCCTGGCCGTCACGCTGGCGGAGGGAAATGGTACCGGCTTCGGCTTCGCGACCACCAAGAATCAGAAAGTAAGGAATTTTTTCTCCGGCGGCATTGCGGATTTTATTTTGCATGGTTTCGGGTTTGTCGTCGATATCTACCCTAATCCCCTGTTCTTTTAATTTGGCTTCAACAGTTTTGGCGTATTCCAGTTGTTTGTCGGTAATCGGGATAATACGGGCCTGAAGTGGCGAGAGCCAAACAGGAAAGGCACCGGCGAAATGTTCGATGAGGATTCCAACAAATCTTTCGAGGGAACCATAAATTACCCGATGGATGACTACCGGCATTTTTTCTTGACCGTCGGAGTCAGTATATTTTAGATCAAATCTTTGGGGAAGTTGAAAATCAAGCTGAATAGTACCTGTTTGCCATTCACGACCTAAAAAGTCAGACATCATAATATCGAGTTTGGGCCCATAGAAAGCACCTTCACCTTCACCGACAAAGTATTCAATATTGGAACTATCCATTATATCTTTAAGATCTTTTTCGGCTTTATCCCAGATTTTGGGATCACCCATAAAATCATCCGGACGGGTGCCGAGCCGGATCTTAAAGTTGATACCGAAGATACTATAAAATAGTTTGGCGATATCCAATATATTTTCGTATTCTGATTTTATTTGGTCTTCTTTAACAAAAATATGAGCATCGTCTTGAGAAAATTTTTGGACTCTTAAAAGACCGAGAAGTTCTCCTGATTTTTCGTTTCGATGGAGGACATCACAATCGGAGAGACGAAGTGGAAGTTCCCGATAACTATGTTTTGTTTGGGCAAAAATAGTCATAGCATTAGGACAGTTCATTGGTTTGAGACAGTAAGTCTGTTTGTCTTCTGTTTTGGAAATAAACATGTGTTGTTTGTAATGGTCCCAATGTCCGGAAATTTCATAAAGTTTTTTCTTGTTTAGAAGAGGGGTGATTGTTTCCAGATAACCTCTCTTTTGGTGTTCAATACGCCAAAAATTTAAAAGTTCATTGATGATAATAGTACCTTTAGGTAACCAGTAAGGCATACCTGGGGCAGTTTCATCTAGAAAAAATATACCCAGTTGAGGGCCAATTTTGCGGTGGTCGCGTTTTTTGGCTTCTTGTAAGAATTCTATATATTTTTCAAGTTCTTTTTGGTTTTCAAAGGCGGTACCGTAAATACGGGTGAGCATTTTGTTTTTTTCGTCTCCATGCCAGTAAGCACCGGCAATTGAAAGTAATTTGAAGGCTTTGATACCACCGGTTGATTCAAGATGAGGTCCGGCACAAAGGTCGACAAATTGATCGCCGGTCCAATAAATACTTATTGATTCTCCCCTATCGGAGATGGAATCGAGCCATTCGACTTTGTAGGGATTGTCTTTAAATAATACTTTGGCTTCGTCTAGGGTAATTTCTTTGCGGGTGATTGGTAAATTTTTTTGAATGATTTTTGACATTTCAGATTCGATTTTGGGGAAATCCTCTTCACTGACTTTAAAATCATTTAGAGGTTCAAAGTCGAAATAGAAACCGTCTTCGGTAGCCGGGCCCATGGCCATGTAAAATTTATCCTTACCATAGATATTTTCCATGGCTTGGGTTAGGACGTGTTCGGCCGAATGGCGGATTTTTAGAAGTTGATCGTTTTGCATAAGTAATTTTATAAAAAATTAAGAAAAAATACAGAGATAGCCCGGATGTGCAAAGTTATGCCCATAGGGGCGTAATAGTAAGTCGGATCGAAGTTGTAAGTAAATATTTCATGTTAGGATAAGTTGATGTTAGCAAAAAAGATTATAAAAAGCCAGTATCTTTGGTTAATAATAATTGTATTTTTTGGATTGGTATTTAGGTTTAGAAATTTTTTGATGTTGCCGATAGATGCTCATGCAATGAGACAAACGGATACTGAGTGTGTGGCCTATTTTTTGGCTAAAGGCGAAGCCAGTATGTTGTACCCAAAAAGTTGTTTGATAAGACCGGTGGATAATTTTGAGGGCTACTTTTTTTTGGAATTTCCGGCATATGAAGCGGTAATTGCTTTGAATTATAGAATTTTTGGATATGATATTTTGGTGGTAAGATTGGTTAATTTAGTGTTGTATGTTTTGGCTGGGGTGAGTCTTTGGTGGTTGGTAAAGGAGTGGTTTGAGAATAAATTGATGGCATTGTTGGCTTTATTTACATTTAGTTTGGCTCCGGGTTCTATCTTTTTTTTGGGACATGCGGTACATCCGGACTTATTTGCAGTTTTTAGTTGGCTTTTAGGGATAGCAATTTTATTAAAAAAGAAAAATATATTTTGGATAATTTTGGCGGGCTTGTTGTTGGGTTTGAGTGTGGCTACCAGACCATTTATTTTGATAGGTTGGCCGTTGGTGATAGCGGTGTTGTTCAAAAAAAAGTATAAGTGGTTTGAGATGTTTTGTATATTTGGGTTAATGCTGGGAATTTATGGTTGGTGGAGGTGGTGGATTTGGAAATTAGGGGTGAATGTAGTGTGGGAAAATTGGGTATTAAGCGGAGGGGAGGGTTTATTTAATTTGGGATTACTAAAAAATTTAATTTGGAAAAATATGGTAGGTGAGGTAATGGGTAAGGCAATTAGTTTAATGGCAGTGATAGGTTTGGTTTTGAGTTTAGTAAAAAAAGATTTTAAGATGTGGCCATTTTGGGGATGGTTGGCGATGGTTCCGATTTATTGGGGTTTGGTGTTTGAGGGTAATTTAACGCATCAGTACTATGCGGATGTTTATATTGTACCGGTGGTAGTTCTGGCAGCGTATGGATTGGTTCACTTGGTAAAGAAAAATGTATATATAACCGTATTTATCATTATATTGATAATTATCAATGGGTGGAGAACGTCACAATATTATTTTAATGATTATGATAAGCAAAATATTGATATTGCAAATGAGATAGAAAAAATGGTGCCAGAAAACAAAAAAATAATTTATCTATATCGGGCAAATTCAGTTCCTTTATCTTTGGCGCATAGACAAGGATGGATTGTGGGAGAATGGCCGACAGACGTGGGTTCACATGCTTGGTCGGTGGTACAAATGAAACCCTTGGGAGTGGATTTGGTTGTTTTACCTAAAGTGGGTTATCCTGGGTTGGTGGGAGAGGATTTGCGGGTGGTGTTGCAAAATTTAGAGATAGTAGTCGAGGGAAAGTATATAAAAGTGTATAGATTTAAGTGAGTCTAAGAGGACTCGGACCTCTGACCTCATCGATGTCAACGATGCGCTCTAACCAACTGAGCTATAGACTCGTAGGGAGATTATAACAACTAATGGATTTAGATTCCAGGAAGACTTTGAGGTTTAAGCGGCACGGGAGGCAGAATGTTCGTTACTGAAGAGGTAAGCTTCACCACCGTGTTTTTTATCTTTTACTTTACCCCAGAAGGCATTTCTTTTTTTGGATTTTTTGGCTTGAAAAGTTTCTAACCAAGCGGAGGCTTCGGAAATATTTTTTCTGACATCAAAAATAAAGGTTTTTAAGCGCTGTAAAAAATTGATTTCATAAGTGTTGGCTTCAATAATTGTGGAATCAACTGCCATTTCAACAGTTTTTTCAAGATTATTCGTAGTTTTGGCTAATTTTTGGATATCAGCTTGAAGTTGTTTGATTTCCTTTTGGAGTTCCTCCTGGCTTTGAAGAATTAACTGTTCGTGTTCTTTGTCGAGATGGTTGATAGAGGAAAATAGTTGGTGTTCGGCTTTGGATGTTTGGTTTTCTTCTTTGTTGATTTCGATTGACTGACCCAATCCCAAAATACCACGCAAGCCAAAACTAGGTTTAACGGTATGTATTTGATGTGAAGTTGAAACGTCAGAATCCTTAAGAATTTCGTTGGAAAATGCCGAGATGTTTTGATTTTTGAATTTTTGAGATCTTTTATTTCCTGATACACCTGCCATGTAGCTATTTTATCATTAATTTAGGCATAACTCAAATAAGAATTATTTGAGGGAAGACAAAAATTCCAGGGTTTTTTGTTGGCGGATAAGGTAAGAAAGTAGATTTAAGTCAATTTTCTTTTCAGGTGGATAATTTTTGGCAATATTTTCAATTTCCTGACTGTTGGTTTCAATTTTTTGGTTTGAGGCGATTTGGTCGAGGGCTAGGTTGAGAGTCCATTCTTTTTTGATGAGTTCAGTTTGTTGCAGTTTGTAACTTTCCAGGTTGGAATTGTTTGATTCAAAATATTTGTCTAAGGTTAAATTAGCTTTGTCTATCTGTTCAATTAGGTGGGAGAGGCGATGTTCGATTTCGTTTTCGATAATAATTTGGGGTAGTTTGAGAGTGCAGGACTCAGAAATAATATCAAGTATTTTATTTGTAGTTTCTTCCTTAGTTTGGTTTTTTTTGTTATTTGACTGTTTTATTTTGTCTTGATATTTGGGATCTATTTTGACTACCGGAGTCTCACAGCTGGTAATTTCAAACTGCCAATCTTTTTCAAGGGTAAGGGGAGGATTTAAAAGTTTAACTTTGGGACTGGTGATCGGATTGAGGTTGAATTGTTTTGTTTTTTGTCGGTAGGTTTGGGTAAGTAGGTTTTCAACTAGTTGCTCGGTTATTTTTTCAGGGGAAATTTGTTTTTCAACAACGTCAAGGGGAGCTTTACCTTTTCGAAAGCCTTTGGTTTCAAAATTTTGAGCAATTTCTTTGATAATGTTTTGATATTCGGTTTGAATATCCTTTTGAGGTAAGGTTACGGTTAAAGTAAAGGTTTTGTCAGGGAGTTGTTGTAACTCTTTTAGGTTTGTTTTTTTGGTTGTTGCGACCATCAGTTATGATATCATGATATTTGAACATTGGCTTTATGAATAAAATTAATCGGGTAATTATCACATTTGGGAGATTTTTTTTTGTGATGGTGTTTTTGGGTATCTCAACGTTATTTGTCTTCATTGAAGCCGGGAGTTTGTTTATGTCAAAGTCTGACGGCGTGAATTTTTTGAGTAAAGGTTTTGGGAATATAAGCGGGGTAGTGTTGGGCGAGGCAAATGAGGATGATTCAAAAGAAATTGTGACTTCTAGCACTGTAGTTGCATCTGATGCAAGACCAGAAATTATCCGAAAGTACTTGGAAAAGTATAAGTCTCCTCTAGTCCCCTATTCGGATTTAATATTTGAATTATCTCAGACATATGGTTTTGATTATCGATGGATTGTAGCGATAGCACAGCAGGAATCAAATTTATGCAAAAAGATTCCGGAGGAGTCGTATAATTGCTGGGGTTATGGGATACATAAAAGTGGAACTTTAAGGTTTGAGAATTATGAAATTGCGCTGAAGAGTTTTGCTGAATATTTGGATAGGGTTTATTTTAAGAAAGGATTGAACACTCCTGAATTGATAATGAAGAAATATTGCCCAAGCTCTAATGGTTCTTGGGCTTTTGGTGTCAATCAATTTATGAATGAGATGGAGTTGGGCGATATATAATTAATGAGTAAGAGAGTGATGATAGTTTTGTATGTATTAATATAGTATTGTTGACATATATATAAGATATTGATATAGTATTTTCAGATCTCGGGGTGGCTCCTCTAAAAGCATGCTCCGAGATTTTTTTTGTAAAAAAAGGTTAGGGGTTGTGAAAAAGGTAAAGTTGGAGTAAATTAGCAGCTATGGGAATGATATCGACAGCACAATTAAAAAAGGGAATTTATATAATTTTTCACGAAGAACCACATATGGTGGTGGACATAACTTTTGTGTCACCGGGTAAGGGATCGGCTTTTTATCGAGTAAAATTAAAGTCACTAAGTACCGGAAGAGTGGTGGAATATACCTATAAATCGGGAGAAAAAGTAGAAGAAGTGTTTGTGGAAACGCATGAAGCTTCCTATTCTTATTTTGATGGAACTAATTACGTATTTATAGAACCTAGAACTTTTGAACAATATAGCGTTCCGGCAGAAATAATTGGTAGCGATAAGGTCTATCTTAAGGAAGAACTGTTGTATAGGATAAAATTTTATGAAGAAAATCCAGTAGGGGTAACTTTACCAAAAAGTATAATTTGTGTTGTAGTGGAAACTGAGAATTCTATAAAGGGTGATACGGCCACAAATGCAATGAAAAATGCAATTTTAGACACCGGAGCTAAAGTCTTGGTCCCTTTGTTTATAAAAGTTGGCGATGAGATTTCAATTAGTACGGAATCGGGTACTTATTTGTCAAGAAAATAATCTATTTTAGGCCGATATTGGGGTCGATTTGAGGTGGGTTGGGAAAATTATTTGGTTGAAGTAATTTGTCGATCTGATCGAATTTATCACGGAATTGTGTCGGGATTTTTTCCGGTTGAGTAGGTATGGCTGAAGAGGTAAGGGTGGGAGTGGGTATATTTTCAACTTGTTTGGTGGTGGATTTTTTTTGAGGATTAACAAGGGAAGATACTAAAAGTAGCAAGATGCTAATAAAAATTAAGATTCCAAATAAAATTACTTTGGTATTAATTTTTTTTGAAGTAGGATTTTCTGTTTTTGGGGAAGTTGGCTGGGTTTCGGGTTGAAAAAGCGGATTATTTTGGGTCGAATCAATATTTTGGCTTTGGATGGGGATATCTTGTCTATTGTGTGTCATTTTGGGTTGGTGAAAATTTTATACTAATAGATTTTAGGTCGTTGACGAGTTGGTAGATATAATTTTTAGATCTATTGAGATCGTTTTGAGAGTTGGAGTAAAAATTGGTGAACCGGTTGGAATATTGTTTGGTTTGAGTCCTTTGGTAGGCAGATTGAAGATTGGTATTTATAAGGTCTTGAGTGACCGGAAAATTGTTAAACCAAGTTTGACTGTCTTGTTGACCGGAGGTTGAAGTTTTAATTTCATTTGCCAAATCGAGAACAAGTACCATTGATTGCTTTTGGGTATTTATTTGTTGTTGAACCAGACTTTTGTAAATGATGGTCTGAATTTCAACCCATTTAGAGGAAAAGATTTTGGCCCAGTTAGTAAAATCAGCTTGATTGTTATAGACAGACACAATTTGGTTTTGTTCTTCCAACCAGGATTCCCATTTGTTTAGTTCAATTTGGATAGTTTGGTTGGTGACCGGATCGTTTAATTTGTATAGATTTAGAGAGGTGCGAAGAGCAGTAAGGTAGGTTTTGAGAGTATTATTTCTGGAGATTAAGGCAATCTTGGTGGCATCAAGTTTGTCTTTTTCGGTGGTAATACTGCCGTATTTTGTGTAAATTTGACTTTTTTCCTGATAATTTGAGAGGGCTTGTTGATAGAGGTCGTAATTATAAAGATAGTCACTGGTATACTGTTTGACCAAATCGGGAGTGGGCGTAGCTGAAGGTATGGCCGAAGGGGTGGCAGTTTGGGCGAATACAGGCGGGGTTTTAATTAAATTAAAAAGGAAGATTATGAAAATAATCATAAAATAGTATAACAACTTTGTGCCGCAGAGAGGACTTGAACCTCCACACCTTTCGGTATACGCTCCTAAAGCGTACGTGTATACCAATTTCACCACTGCGGCAGTTTAGTGGCTATATTTTAACGTATTTTTTAGTCGAGAGTGAGGCGATATTTATCTGCGAGTTTTTTTTGATTGGCTTGTTCTTGTTCTTCAGCAGGAGTTAATTTTCTAGTTAGGATGTCATTATGTACTGAAATTGGAGGCGGGGGGCATTTTTCGAGTTCGGTATTTATGATTTGGCTCATGGGACTTAGTTTTGGTTTTTCTGGTTTTTTGGCCATAAAAAGCTTGGATAGTTTAATAAATAATATTTAGAATAAAAGTTTCTTTGTGGGTTGCGTCGGACTCGAACCGACGACCGATCGCTTAAGAGGCGATTGCTCTACCGACTGAGCTAGCAACCCGGGTTGTTAATTTTATCGTACGCCCAGGAGGAATCGAACCTTCATCCCTAGTTCCGAAGACTAGTGCTCTATCCATTGAGCTATGGGCGCAGAGTATCCCCGGCAGGGATCGGACCTGCGACCTCCTCCTTAGAAGGGAGGCGCTCTATCCAACTGAGCTACGGGGACAAGTTATTAAACCTTTGTATTTTACCAGTTTTAGTTGGGAAAATTAAATAAACAGATTCTGAAAGAAATTAAAGATACGGCGTTTAATGCCGGTATTAGGATGATAAATCGTTGGGTTCCCCAATATAGTTTCGAGTTGGTAGGCTGGGGTGTCTTGCCAGCTAATATAAGAATTACCTGTGTGGTTGGAATCTTTATTTATTTTAAAGCTAAAAGATATCTTTTGGCTTTGGTTTGGAAGAATGGTTTGTGATCCGAGACAGATTGAAGAAAGATTGATATTTTGGGTAGATTCTGGATTGATACAGAATCTCTGTTCACCCCAGATTGATTGACCGGTGTTTTTAATGGTAGCTTCTCCCTGATATTGAGTATCCGGAAAAACAAAAAAAGGCATTTTGATTTGAGTTAATTCATATTTGCTTATTTGGAGAGGGGTGTTTTTGTTTTTAGGGAGATCGATAAGTTGTTGATAGTCCGGATAAATTTGGCCAATTTTGTCGACCCAGGAAAAGTGATCAAAAGGAGGATAGGGGAAATTGTAAATAAAGGGGGTGACGGCTTCAATTTGGGGATCAGTTTGCCACAATTGGTAGGCACTGATCAAAAATTCAGCTGAAGTTTTTGCAGTATAAAAATTATTATCATTGGACTCCCCTTCCCGATGTGGCCAACCTGTTTCAGTGATAAAAATCGGATATGTTTTGGATACTCCAAGACTTTTTAAGAAATCGAGTTCCCATTGGTATCCAAAAATACTGTGTTGACCGGTTTCGGTTGGTTTACCGATGTAACCGTGATTGGGGTAAGAATGTGACGCAATACCGTCAATTAACTCAAAATATTGTGGATTATATTGATAAATTTGTTGATAAACAGTCTCGGCTGAAATAAAATCGGGTAGTTTGTCGGGAGCTGCCAAATCGAGTCCGGAACTTAATACTTTAAAATTTGGATTTAGTTTTTTGAGTTTTTGGATGATGTAAATTGATTTATCAGTATAATCGTTGATATTGATTTGGCCACCCCATTCTTGAGCATGGTTAATTTCGTTAAATAAAATTATATGTTGGTCTTGGGTTGGCCAGTTTAGTGAATTGAGAAATTCGGTCAAACTATCTATATCACTATATTCTGGTGTTTTCCAATAATTATTTTCCATTAAGGTTGATAATCTGATGATGGGAATAATGTGAAGAAGACGGCATTGATCGAAGAAGTCTTGCCATTGCTGGTGATTTAGTAAGTCTTGGCGGATAACGACTGTAGACCAACCCCAGTCTCCTCCTTGTGAGTTGATGATTTTGGAGGCAGAAGAGAGATCTGAGGTTTGAGAAAGATGAAGGCCAAAGATATTTTTGTTGTCAGATGCTAAAATAGGACGAGTTGATAGGAATAAAAAAGATAAAAGTAGTAATAATAATCTAATTTGGGAGAACATATTAATTTTTGTCAGTTTTAATTTTAACAAATGAATAAAGAAGAAATTATAAAAATGAAGATTTCTCGAGTAGAGAAGGAGATTAAGGATACACCTTATGATAAATCTTCGGAGCATCACCATGGGGTATTGAAGGCGAAGTTAGCCAAACTCAAAGAGGAATTGGATGGTCCCATGAATAAAGGTGGCGGAGGCGGAATAGGATATGCAATAAAACATTCGGGAGATGCGTCGGTGGTGTTGGTAGGTTTACCAAGTGTGGGGAAGTCGACTTTGCTGAACGCAATTACAAATGCCGAGTCCAAGGTTGGAAATTATGATTTTACTACACTAGGGGTAGTGCCAGGGATGATGGAATACAAGGGAGTAAAGATGCAAATACTGGATTTACCGGGAATAATTGAAGGAGCAGCGGGGAATAAAGGTTTTGGGAGAAAAGTTATTTCGGTAATTCGGGCTTCGGATTTGGTGGTGTTGATGACGGATATTGGTCGAATCGCCTGGCTTAACACGGTTTCTGAAGAGATTTATAAGGCAGGAATTAGAATAAATAGTCAGGCACCAAAGATGTCGGTTTCTAAAATAGACAGGGGGTCAATTCAAGTTATTGATCCTTATCATTCGTTTGATAAAAAAATGGTGATTGAGATTGCAAAGGAAATGGGTTTAAGCAATGCCATAATTCATCTTAACGAAAAAATTAATAGTGTGGATCGGTTGATTGATGGTTTGGTAAAAAACAGACGATATATGCCGGCGGTAGAAGTTGTGACAAAAATTGATACGGTTGATTTAAATAAAATTCAACGGAAGATTCCTAAAGAAGTGTTACTGATGTCAGCGGATAAAGGAATAGGAATTGAGGAATTTAAAGAGAGAGTATGGCAGGGTTTGGGGATGGTTCGGGTTTATTTAAAAAGAGATAGAAACGGAGAAGCTGATAAGGTCAAACCACTGATAATGAAAAAAGAGCAAAGTCTGGATAATGTGTTGAAAAGAATTTCAAGTCAGATGAGGGATGATATTAGTAGAGCCTATATTTGGGGGGAAAATGCTAGGTTTCCGGGACAGGAAGTTAGTTTTAGTTTTCCGGTGTTTGATGAGATGGAGGTTTGGTTTGGGAGATAGATCTAATCAGTTTCGAACGATTTGAGAGTATTTCTTTGGTAAGTTTGGAAGATTTGACAGCTAGGAATTTGGCTGGGGTTTGGGGACGAGGAGAAAATCGAAAAGTATGGATTTTTTTAAAACCAATTTGTTGGCATAATTTATAGGTTTCCAAAAAATCTTTTTCTGTTTCATTGGGAAAGCCAACTATGATATCGGTCCCAAAAGACAAACCCCCTTGTTCTTTGAACTTTCCCCCTTGAAGAAGGGGGAACTTGGCTGTTTTGAATAGATTAAAAGAGTTTAAAATATCTTTTTTTGTATAAGGGCGGTTCATCAGTTTTAAAATTTTATCTGATCCGGATTGGATGGGAACATGTAAAAAATGAGATAGGCGGGGAAAGAAATTCGGATTTTGGTAGAGATCTAAAAGTTCCTGATTAAGAGTGTTGATGGTTAGAGAACCAAAGCTAATTAGTTTTATATTTGTTTCTATCAATATGTTTTTTATTAAGTTTGAAAGCTTTGGTTGATACTGATCTAAATTTACACCGGTAATAATAATTTCTTGGTAGCCGTCAGATATGGCTTTTTTGACAGTTTGGATAGCCTTGTCTATTGGAAGTGACCAAAGATATTGACGGCGATAGGGAACGGTACAATAAGTGCAATATTGAGTACAACCGGATTGAATTTTGAGAAGAAAGCGGTGGGTATGGCTAAATTTGTCTTTAATTTGAGGAGTGTAGGCACAATTTAAGTCTTTTAAGAGTCTTTCTTTAAATTTGTTTTTGAAAATAAAAGTGTTGGGGATGTCTGTTATTTTATTTAGATGGGCACATCCGGTGACAAAAATAATAGCTTTGGGATAGAGACGGTGAAGTTGGCGGACTTTGCCAAGAGATTCTTTTTCGCCTTTTTGGGTGATAGAGCAGGTATTGATTAAGATAATTGCAGGAGGGGTAGCCGGAATAAATCCTTGGTCTATAAAAATTTGGGATAATTGGTTTGTTTCGGCGGCGTTAACCCGGCATCCAAAATTTATAGCTAGAAAATGTCTTGGAGTAGATTTGACGGAAGATATAATAGAGTAGAATTTGTCTAAAGTCATTTATTGTTTCTTAACTTTTCCATAAGAATAGAGTAAAAACGTAGATTGTGGATAGTAGCCAATCGGCCGGCGGTCATATCCCCTATTCTAAATAAATGGGCCAGATAAGATTTGGAATAATTTTGGCAAAGTTGGCAATCGCAGGCAGTGCTAACCGGAGATTGATCTTTGTAATATTTTTCCTTATCGGGAGTGTAATATTGATAAAAATCAGATTGATTGATATCAATATGATTGATAGAATCGGCATTGTAAACGTAAAGTCGACGATGACGAGCGTCGCGAGTAGGGAGTACACAATCGAAAATATGCCAACCATTTTTTACCAAACTCACTATTTCGTGAGGTTTGCCGATACCCAGTCCGTAAAGAAGGTAATTAGGTGGAGTATTATCTTTAATAATTTGTGCCGATAGATAGTCAAAAGTGCCATCATTTTTAACAGGCCAGCCTCCAAAACCCAGACCATCAAATCCAATTTCTACCAGTTTTTCGGTACATTCTTTTCGGAGATCGGGGAAAAATCCACCCTGAACTATACCCAAAAGATACGGTTTTTTTGTTGGATCTGTTTTTTTGGTAAGTTTTTGAAAATGGGATTTGCATATTTTTGCCCATTTGATGGTGCGATCTACAGTTTCCTGAGCTTGTTTTTTGCTTGCATTTGGAGGAGTAAAATCATCAAGAACCACGACCATGTCCGATTTGAGAATCATTTGAATATCAATCGAATCTTTGGGAGTAAACATTACCTTTTTTTTACCGGTTAATTTAAAACGGACTCCGGCATCGGTAACTGCATTTTTAGAGCCGTCGGATTTGGCGATTGACATAACCTGAAATCCTCCGGAATCACTGATGGCAGCTCCGTTCCAATTCATATAATTTCGAATGCCTTTGAAAGTTTTGATTACAGATTTGCCGGGAGTTTGGGATAGATGAAAAGTGTTGATTAAAATCCCGGGTGTTTTGGTGTTGAGAATGTCTTTAGAATCGAGACTTTTGATGACAGCTCTGGTGGCGTCAGGGAAAAATACAGGCAGAGGTATTTTTTGGCCGGTGATAGTTTTGAAAAATTTGGGTTTCATATAGGAAATTGAATACGTTTGATTATACCAGTAGGCTTAATTTAAGTTATAATATAGCGCAAGCCGTCGTGGTGAAATTGGTATACACGCAAGACTTAAAATCTTGTGCTCTCAACAAGCGTGTGGGTTCGACCCCCTCCGACGGCACCCCCGGGGATTGGCGCAATTGGCTAGCGCGCACGGTTTGGGACCGTGAGGTTGCTGGTTCGAATCCAGTATCCCCGACAAATAAAAATTGTTTTTTGATAAAATATAAAGGAATCGCGGGATTAGTTAATCGGTATAACTTCACTTTTCCAAAGTGATGTGATGGGTTCGACTCCCATATCCCGCTCCAAAAATTAGTATTTATTTTGATAAAAGCTCTCTGGTACGGATAAAAAGTGCAGCCCGTTTTTCTTCTGGTTTCCTGGCTTGAAGTTGAGCATGAATGTCGGGTGATGCGGGTATAATATAATCATATTTTCCTGTTCGAAGTAACTCTAAAGCAATTTCTCCGGGATTTAGTTGGGGTTGATGAGTAATGGCGAGGGTGCGAATCCTGTAACAGGTTCGCCTAAATATATCTTTTGAGGACATGGTTAATCAGATTATATAATAAATCCAAAAGAGTTGTAAAATCTGTATAAATGAAAAGCTTGGTGGTGTACGATTCGATGTTTGGAAATACAGAGAAAATTGCCAATGAAATTGGCAGGTACTTGGGTCGAGAGACGAAAGTATTGAGTGTTGGAAAGGTGAATAAAGATGATATTGGAAAGTTGGATTTGTTGGTTGTTGGTTCTCCTACTCATGGTGGTAGGCCAACAGACGTAATAACAAAATTTATAAACACGATTCCAAGAAATTTAAAAGTTGTATTTTTTGATACCAGATTTGAAAAATCAGAACAAGGTTTTGGTTTAAAAATTTTATTATCAGTGATAGGATTTGCGACTGAAAAAATGGAAAGACAATTTGGAATATTGGGGGGAAAAGTGTTTACAGAATCGATGGGGTTTATTGTGACAGATAAGGAAGGACCGATTAAAAAAGGAGAAATGGAAAGATTAAAGAATTGGGTGGAAAAAATTAGAAGTAAGTTGAAGGTTTTGATGGTAAAATAGTCATGTTGCCGCAGTGTTGAAATTGGTAGACAAGCACGGTTCAGGACCGTGTGGAGCAATCCATGGAGGTTCAAGTCCTCTCTGCGGCACTGCGTATAAATTAGTTTTATATTAGCGTAGCTTCGTTATATTTTTATTGTTATAATAGGTTTACTTTTAGCCGAAGTAGCCAAGATGGTCACGGCACTGGTCTGAAAAACCTGGGATGTTGGTTCGAGTCCAACCTTCGGCACTTTTGAACATTAAAAATTTGCGAGAGTAGTTCAGTTGGCTAGAATGTCTCCTTGCCAAGGAGAAGGTCGCGGGTTCGAGTCCCGTCTCTCGCTCCAAAGCCTCTGGTCACTTAGCTCAGTTGGTAGAGCGCTTCGTTTACATCGAAGATGTCGGGGGTCCGAGTCCCTCAGTGACCACCCGATTTCTGCGATGCAGAAAATTTAACAACTTGCCGACGTGGTGAAATTGGTATACACGTACGCTTGAGGTGCGTATGCCGCAAGGTGTGGAGGTTCAAGTCCTCTCGTCGGCACAAATCCCCTGTTTTGGGGATTTTTGATGCCCTGTCGTCTAATGGTAGGACAGCAGCCTTTGGAGCTGTTTATCGTGGTTCGAATCCATGCGGGGCAACAGCATGAAAATTCTTCATAATATTACTGTAGAGGAAATGATATCTGTATTTTTAATAGCTGAATTAAATTCACCTAGATGGGGAAAGAAAATTGAGAATATTTTATTAAAAAATAAAATTGACAAACGGATAGTCACTAGTCCTAATATAAGTAATAGTAGGGAAAATTCCCTAAGAGCTTTGGTTTTGGGTGAATTTAGGGGTTATGGAAAAAAAGATGGATTATTTGACGATATTGATGAGGTTATATCTTGGAAAAAGGTATTACTTGAGAGTGAAGATTTTAAAAAAATAAAATATATTGATTATGATTACTGGAATGAATTGTCTGGAAAAACCGGATTTGTGGTAGATGGGGCAAAAAATGTCAAAAAAGGAATGGAAATATTTAATGTCAGTAATAAACAATATTGGCAAATTTTAGAACATGTAAAAAATGGCGGTAAATTTCCCAGCTTAATATTATTGTCTGACAAAACTGGAGGACTCAAATTACTTGAAGGTCATGTGAGACTTACTGGTTATTTGTTGGATAATAAAAATATAGGACCTTTAGAAGTGATTGTTGGGTTTAAGAGTTAATTAGGGCTTGATGGTGGCGGAGGGGGAGGCGGTGGGTGAAGTTGAAATAGCTTGAGTCGGAATGGGTGTAGGAAGAACTAATGGTTGCGATTCTAAGCGTTTTAGGACGTTCCAGTCAATACTTTTGTAGGAGAGGTAACCGGCAAATAATAATAGTAAAAAAAATGTTGATAAAAGGATAATGCCGGTGGTGTCTATTTTATTTTGAGTCATTTTTGTTGGTTCTGATTACAGTATAAACTGTCGGGTGGGAAAGGAAAATAGCCGGCACTTCTTCTAGCAGAGATCTTTGAAAATCCTGATAAACAATTTTTCTTTCCTGGAAATCGAGGGTCCGTCGGCCTTCTTCAAGCAATTTGTCAATTTTTGGATTGTTTAATTTTGTTAGGTTGGTTTTGGTTTGAGTGGAATGCCAAAAAAGATATTGGTCGGGATCGGACGGAATTGCGCCAAAAGCGAGGACGGCTTGAAAATTGTTTGGGTCAATTTGGTTTTCAATTGAAAGATTAACTTTAATACCCAGTATTTCCTGCCAGGAAGATTTAATTTCTTCGGCTTGAGGTAAAAGTCGACGGTCAATTACACTGAGACTTATTTCGGTGATTTCATTATCTTTAAATAATTCTTTGGCTCTGGTGGCGTTGTAGTTGTATTCTTTTATGTAGGGATTGTAAGCCCATGAAAGTGGAGATATTGGTCCAAGACACCTGTCTTTTTTATCTTTAGGTTTGGGGGTGGCGTAGCTGAGAGCTTGTCGTAGCTGTTTGTTGTCGATTTTGGCTGTATTGAAAAATATGGCAATATATCTTTGATTGGTAAGTATTTTGGGATTTATTTCAGTTTTGGGCCAATTTTGGATGGGGTCGGTGTTGGAAATTTCGTAAATTTGGTTTATTTCTCCCAATTTGTAGGCGTTAATTAAGTCTTTTTCCCCGGAATAAAAAACAAATGTTTTGGCGGGCATTGATTTGTTGAGAGGTAATAATTTAATTTTTTTGATATGGCCTTCTTGATAAATGGTCTGAGTTACCCGGTAATCACCTAATCCGTTGAAATCATCTTCGATCAGAGTTTTGTCGAGATTGGCTAAAAGTGGGGCAAAATTATCCTTGAGGGTAAATTTTATCTGTTGGTCATTGAGGTAGGTAATTTCCACTCCGTTGATTTGATAATTAATATCTTTGGAAGTGAATTTTTTATTATTATGCCAAAAAATATTGTCATTTAGGGTAAAAATATAATCCCGGTTGTTGTTGTCGAGCTTCCATTCTTTTACCAAAGGCGAGGGTGCCGGTCTGTCGTTGTCTGTATTGATAGTCAGGCCATAGCTGATCAAAAGACTAATTTCTTTTGGAAGAGTATCGGCAGTGAATCTGCCTTCAACTCCAATAATTTCTCTGTTGTTTTGATTGGATAAAATAATATTTCTAATCTGGGTTTGAAATATGTAGGCGAGAGATCCTAAAAAAACTATCAAAAATAAAATTGGATAGTTTCGTTTTATTTGGAGATAAAGAAACTCGAATTTGAAGTGAATTTTTTTAAACACAGTTTAGAGTATGGTTTGAATTAGAGAAAGTAGTACAAAAAGAATCAATACTACAATGGTAATAATAAACATGACTTTTTCCCAACCTCTTTTTTCAAAGGTAACCGGGGAGAGAATGTTGCTTCTTGACTCGGAGTTACCGCTGGATTGGAGAAAAATTAGAGCAGTTAAAGCAATGGCTAAAATAATTTGAATTATGTTTAGAGTAATTTTCATGATGATTTCTTTTTAAGTATTATATTAAATATGTAGAATATTATACCTATTGTGAGTGAGGAAACAAAATATGCCCAAAATGAATTAAAATTTTGGGCAGGAATTGTGAAACCCTGCCAACTGAAAGCCTCAAAATGTATATTGTATACCTTGAAGTCTATTAATAAAAATTCGGCTAAATAGAGACCGAGTGTGTTAATGATAAATCTTAAACTACCGAGGGTTAATAAGTTGATGGGTAAAAGTAGAATTTTTAGAATTGGTTTGAGGAATAATTCAAATATGGTCAATATCAGAGCGACATAGATTATAGTTTCGATATTTTTTTGAAAGTTAAGGTTATGCCAAATTTGATTGGCTGTAGCCAGGGAAAAACTAAAAAGCAGAACGTATTTTAGTATTTTTTTAATCATGATTTTTTCTGGTTGTAATTATTATACCCCCAAGTGAGAGACAGGCGATGAGAATGGCTGCAGTTATGGCTAAATTAAGATAGTGAGGCGGATATTTTGTTGTAATTTGGATTTGGTCATTTTGGTTATAGATGAGATTGAATTTTATGTTTTGAGAGCCGGGTAAGATTGATTGAATAAAATTGGGTGTGGGAGGATTGACTTCAATAGTAGACAAGGGAGGAAGGTTTATTTGAGAATATTGCCAGTCGGTGTTTGGTTGGCTTATTTGAAAGTTATTTATACCCTGGAGGGAATTGTTTTTGATGATAAGAATGGATGGTTTTCCAAACTTTGTTTTGGCAAATTCTATTTTGGGAGTACTTTGACCTTGATCGGTTTCTTTGTCGGCAAAGTCGACGTGGATAGTTTTTATGTTTTGACCATTTCGGTATGATCCGGGAGGAGGCGGGTAATCGGATTTTTGGCCATGAATTACAAAGGCGAAGTGGTTAAGATCTAAATCCTTGAAGTAATCGATGCCGTTGGTGGTTTTACCCCAGGTAGGATCAATGGAAATCCAATTGTGTTGGGTTTCGTCCCAATATTGAGGCCAAGCATGGAGAATGTCGGCGTTGGGATTGAGAGGTTTTATTTTGGGATTGTTGGTGTAGGCAAATCCTTCAATTTCTCGAGAAGGAATGTTTTTGGCTCTGGCAAGAGTTACAAAGAGGTCGGTAAATTCGGTACAAAGAGAATTTTCGGGATTGGAGAGAGCAGCCAAAGCTCCCTTGCGGTAAGCGGTATTAATTTGATTGTAGTCGTATGAAAGAGTAGAAACAACGTAATTGTAGATAGATTTAGGGGTATCCAGCTGGTCGGCAATTTGTTGGATGGAAGTATCTTGTGTTGGCCAATATTTGGAAGCTTGGGTAAGATTTGATGGCAAAGAATAGGATTTTGGAAGTGGGAGTGGAGAAGGAAATATTTTGGCTTGTCCGTTTACTTTTACTTCGATAACTTGCTTGGATGGAATTAAAAATTTTGCCATCCAATTGCCATCAGGATCCAGTTTGATATTTAGAGGTTTGGGTTCTATTTTTGTGTAGGTAATTTTTTGATTGGAGGTGTCTGGCGGGATGGCAATTTCGGTTTGGATATCATGGGAGTCGGGATTGTTTAAGACGTAAGTTAGGCTAAAATCAAAGATTTGAGAATTTCCAAAGGCTACTAAAATTTTTCTGTTGGAGTCTGTTTGAAGTTTGTAGTTTAGGATTGTGTTTTGATGATCTTGGGATTGAATGGTGGGGTTGACGGAGGAAAAAGAAAGATTGCCAAAATCTTGAGGAACACTAAGATTTAGATTAATAAGATTTTGGTTTTGAAATTCAGGAATAGAAACTTCCCAAAGTTTTCCTTTTTGAGTGGCAAAGGAGGTAATAAAATAGCGAAGAGTAAATGATTGAGTTTTATCCTTACCAATGGCTGGAGAGTTAAATTTTACGTAAATATTGGTTTTGTCGGTAGTGTTTTCAACTTTTTGGAGAATATCACCCTCTTGATCGGTAGCACTTATACGACTCAAATCTAATTTATTGAGATGGATGATGTATTCTTTGGCGTAAACACCGGATATTTTGTTAGTTAGTTCGATATTGTGATTAACTTGAGCATTGCCTTGAAGATCAATGCTGTAGTCAATATTTTCAATAATTTTGAATTCATCCATTGCGTTAACTTTTTGGGGGAAAGTTAAGCTAAAAAATAGAGCCAAAATGAGAGTAATCATGGATATTAAAACTATATCATCGATTTTGGACTGACTCTATTAGCAAACTGTAGGTTGACTTCGGGTAATCTTCGTGTATATTTTAATTATATATGGCTAAAGTTTTATACAAAAGACAAAAACAAATTTTTGACTTTATCAACGGTAACATATCAAAGTATGGATATGCTCCGACATTGACTGAAATTGCGGAAAATTTTGGATTGTCTTCTTTGTCGACAGTGCATGAGCATTTGGCAGTATTAGAAAAAAAGGGCCTGATCAGAAGATATAAGGGAGCAGTCAGAGGAATTGAAATTTTGGATGACGGTGTAATTGACCACCCGAATTTAATCGAGCTACCAATCATGGGTTTTATCGCCTGTGGTGAGCCGATAGAGCCATATAATGACCCTGGCGCTACATTGCCGGTAAATTCGGGCTTAGTAAGAGCCGGAGATCATTCTTATATTTTACAAGCGAAAGGTGATTCAATGGTAGATGACGGGATTTTAAATGGTGATTATCTGGTTATAAAAGAAGTTCGGGAGGCAAGAGATGGAGATATCATAGTGGCGGTGTTGAAAAATGGTTTTGCTACTTTAAAAAGATATTATAAGGAGCTAAACAGAATTAGATTGCAGCCGGCGAATTCAACAATGAGTCCGATGTATGTGACCGATATTGAAATACGTGGTAAAGTGGTGGCAGTAATTAGGCAATTTAGCTAAAAATGCTTTATATAATATCGACTCCGATTGGGAATTTGAAAGATATAAGTTTGAGGGCTATTGAGGTGTTGGAAAATTTGGATATTTTATTGTGTGAAGATACCCGCCATACCGGAATGCTTTTGAAAAAATTGGGGATAAAAAATAATCCAAAATTAGTTTCTTATTATATGGAGACGGAAGAGCAGAAAATTCCGGAAATAATGGAATATCTCAAAAAAGATTTGGAAGTAGGATTGGTGTCGGATGCCGGAACTCCCCTATTGTCGGATCCGGGTTGGTTGTTGGTAAAAAGATGTCAAAAGGAAAATGTTAATTATACGGCTGTTCCGGGAGCGTCGGCTCTGATTAATGGGTTGGTACTTTCCGGTTTACCGATGGGTAGGTTTTGTTATTTAGGATTTTTACCAAAAAAAGATGGTGACAGAAAAAAAATATTGTCTAAATATAAAGAAATTGAGGGAACTAAGGTGGTTTACGAATCCCCTTTTAGATTAAAGAAGTTAATTTCACAGATTAAAGAAATTTTTGGAGATAAAGTTGAAATAAGAATTTGCCGGGAAATGACGAAAAAGTTTGAAGAAGTATTAAGTCCTGAAAAATTGTCAGGTGAGAAAGGCGAAGCTGTGGTTGTTTTTTATTAGCTGTTTTTTAGTCTCTTTTTTTCTGCCCAAGAGACAATCTCGCGGGTGCGGTCGATGGCATCCGGGCTTACAGAAATACTAGTAACCCCCCATTTCACAAGTTTTTCGACTAAATCGGGATAATTACTTGGTGCTTGACCGCAGATTGAAGCGGAAATACCTCTTTTTCTAGCTTTGGTAATGGCTTTTTTGAGTGACCAAAGTACGGCAGGATTCATTTCATCAAATCCAGGGGCAACCTCTTGGTTGTCGCGATCCAAACCTAGAGTAAGCATGGTTAGGTCGTTTGAACCTATAGATATACCGTCAATACCGACGTCGATAAATTTATCAAGAAGAATAATATTGCTGGGTATTTCGACCATCATGAATAATTTAAAACTAGGGGTTCTAAATAGTCCTGATTCGGCAATTAAAGCTTTTACCTTGGATAGTTCTTGAGGAGTACGGACAAAGGGAATCATGAGCCAAAGGTTTTTAAGATCGTGTTTGTTTCTGACCTGTTTGATGGCTTCAAGTTCCATCATAAAAACTTCTTTGTCGTTAATATAGCGGGCGGCACCACGGAATCCAAGCATGGGGTTGGATTCTTCCGGTTCGTAAAATTTACCCCATTTTAGGTGTTTATATTCATTAGTTTTGAAATCAGTAGCCCGATAAATTACCGGACGGGGAGAGAAATTTTTGCAAAATTGGAATAAGCCTTTGGCCAGTTGGTTGATGTATTCTTTTTGACGGTTTTCGGCAATAATCCGACGGGGATGAATTCCGATGTTGGCTATCATAAATTCGGCCCGAAGTAATCCGACACCGTCGACATTTCTTTTGGAAATTTCAGCGGCCAGTTCCGGTTCGCCTAAATTTACATATACTTTGGTGGCAGTTTTAAGGTGAGGATCTACTTTTTCAATTTTTGGTTGATTGGATATGGATCCGGTTAGGTCTCCTTTCCAAATTTCTCCGGTGGTGCCGTTTAAAGTAACCAAATCGCCGTCTTTGAATAGTTTGGTGGCAGTTTTGGTTCCAACAACACAGGGAACTCCAAGTTCCCGACTAACAATGGCTGCGTGAGAAGTTTGACCTCCACGATCGGTAATTATGCCATTAACTTTTTTCATAGCCGGAACAAAGTCAGGGGTGGTCATTTCGGTGACTAATATTTGGCCTTTTTGAGCTTTATTTAAATATTTGGGGTTGTTGATAATTACAACTTTTCCGGATGAAGTACCGGGTGATGCCGGATCACCTTTAAGGTCGGGAATTTGGTTGATGTTGGCTTTTTGATTGTCAAGTGTGATTTTATTTGATTCGACGGTAGTGATGGGTCTGGTTTGAACTATATATAATTTGCCTTTTTCTATGGCAAATTCGATGTCCTGTGGTTTGGCATAGTGGTTGTGAAGTTTTTGTCCGATTTTAGCAATTTTGATGGCCATTTGATCGGTAATTTTGGAGGAGTCCTGTTTTGATTTTGGGACACTGACTTCTTTTGTTTCGGAAGCGGCTCTGACTAATTGGATATCCTGGGAAGCTTTATTGTATGTTTTTACGGTCCAATCGGTTTTATTGATAATATGTTGATCAGGAGTTACTTTTCCCTGGACAATGTATTCTCCCAGACCCCAGACGGTTTCAACAATGATTTCTTTTTTGTCATTAGTAACCGGATTGACGGTGAAACAAATTCCGGATGAGTCTGATCTTACTAATTTTTGAACCGGTACTGCCACTCCAATTTTGAAATGATCATACTTTTTTTTAACCTGGTAAAAGAGAGATCGGGAGGTGAAAAGACTGGACCAGCAATCTCTGACACGGTTGATAACATTGGATTCTCCGGTGACGTTTAGAAAAGTATCACCTTGACCGGCGAATGAGGCGTCGGCTGAATCTTCGGCTGTAGCGGAAGTACGGACGGCGACGGCAACATTTCTTAATCCTCCCCAATCGGATAGGCGTTTGTAGGATTTCATTATATTTTGGGCAATATCTCGGGGAATAGGACTTTTATTGATGATTTGTCTTATCTTTTTGGAAGTGGCTTCAAGTTGATCGGGTTGATCAAAATCTGTGATGTCTAAAATGGCTTTAATTTTGGGTTTTAGATTATTAAATTCAATAAATTTGAAGTAAGCATTGGCGGTAACGCAAAAACCGTTAGGTACCGGGATTCCCAGGTTATACATTTCTCCTAAATTGGCGCCTTTCCCGCCAACAAGATTGGTATCGGTAAAGTGAATATCTTTAAACCAAAGTATGTCGGCTTGTTTGTTATTCATTTAAATTGTTCCAGCCACGGTTGGGCGAATTTCTAATAGTTTCAGTTTCACTGGGTCGGTTAAAATCGTCTTGCAGACGGGTGGTGGTACCGATTTCGGGAGTGGCAATTTCGACGGTGACACAATCAGATATGGCCTCAAAACGGTGAATGGTATTTGGTAAGACGGTGTAACCAATATTGGGTTTCATTTCATTGGTATCTTGACCCAGGGTAAATTTAGCTTGACCGGAAAGTAAGGTGATTGTTTCGGTTTTTTGATCGTGACTTTGAAGGGACCAACGATGTCCGGCTTTGGTAAAAGCGATTTTTCCACTATAGGGTAAGGAATCATCAGTTAATTTTATTTCAAAGCCCCAGGGTTTGATTATGGTGTTTGGCATTACAACCATGATAGCAGATTTATTGATATTGGTAGAACAAGATGTCTTTTCAAATTAGCAGTCGTATAGCATGAGTGCTAATTGGTATGAATACTTTAATAATGCCTAACTATAGGTATAATATTGTTATATATAAATCTATATCTATCTATATAAAACTAATTGATTAATTGGAGAATAATTCTTTCCAGAGCAATTTCGCGGGGGGTACTTAGCTGCCCTGTTTTGTTTTGATAGTCGAGTTCGATAAGCCGTAGATAACAGGATTTTAATTTGTCGGTGGGTAATCGGCTATACGTGGTTAATTGTTTTCGGATGGAATTTTTTAGTAGATAAATGAAGAGGTCTAGAGGATCGTTTTTAAGAGTTAAGTGGTATTGGGTGAGGAACTCGGAGGCATTATTGGGGCGGATGGAATTAAGACAATTAAAAAGTGAGCGGCTGAGGGGAAAAAGGTTTACCTTTGAGGAAGGTATAGCTTTTATTTGGGAGGCATTTAGTTTTTTGTCCTGCCAGATATATACATCGATATCGTTTGGGGAATTGATGATTTTGAGGATTTTGTCGAGAGATGCTTTGTTGATGGAGAAAAGATTGGTAATTGCCAGGACTTTTTGACCGGGTATAAGTGAGGGGCTGTTGACGTAGGAATTAATGATATCGAGATCAAAATTTTTTGAATCAAAACGTTGGATATTGGAGTTAGCTTGGGAGTTGATGCCTAAGTTGAAGGCTTCACGGCTCTTTAATTGGTTGTCGCCGTGGAATAAATAAATCATTACCTATTATAGACTAGGAGCGGATAGCTTGGTAAAATATAGCCTGCTATGATTGGCCCCATCGTCTAGTGGCCTAGGACTCCTGGCTTTCATCCAGGCAATCGTGGGTTCGACTCCCACTGGGGTCACCATATGGTACTAAAGCATTACTAGAGTGATGTTTTAGTGCTAAATATGGCGCTAATTTTGGTGTTCCAGAAACCAAATCTTGGTATGTGGGCATCTCATCAAAAATTAGGCCAAAGAAGGCAGCTCTTTTAAGTGGATTAGCCCCATCTATCAGCAATTCTTCAAGGTGTTCCAGAAAATATTTAATATGTTCCATGACAACCTCCATATTAATAGTATTATGGTTGATTTTTGTAGCAGCCTTTTGTTTTTCTAACTTTTTAATTTTTACTTCGTTTTCAACTAGCTCAGTCTCCATATATTTAATGGCTGTCTCAGAGGATAAATACCTCATAGTCTTGGCAGTGGCCTTTACTGACTCGGCTAGTTCTTTGATTTGATTGTCTATGAGTGATTCGTCTTTGGTTGTGTCTGCAACTTTCTTATTCCACTGCTCCAAAACATAGGCTTTAAGCTGCTCTGTATACTCCTCCGTAACATTTAGTTGGGTCACAAACTGTTCTACGGTGTCTTCCAATTCTTTTGCCGGGACACGAAAATAATGACCTCGCTTATTGCAATGGTAGGCCGGATAATGCTTACCTAATTTTCCCCGTGAGGCACTACCAAAAAGGAATTTATGGCAATGTGGACAGGTAATATAACGTTTATAGGGAAATTTTGGATTGTTTATTAGTTTTGTCGTCTGCCACTCAGGAAGCTTTTTCTTCCAGAGTTTTACCCCTTCCTCATTTTCAACCAACGTAAACTTTCCCTTATTAGCTAGGTTAAACATTTCTATGGTAACTAATCCCTTGAATTTAGTTTTTATGGGTTGATCTTGAGTCCATTTTTCAACATTTACTCCGGCATAAATGGGATGATGAATGTATCGCCAAAATTGTTTAATGGTGAGAGGCTTGCCACCACGCTCTCCAATAATCTTGGTACGATCATCCGGATTTCGGATATGCTGAAGACGAGATTTATAGCCTAACTTATTAAGTTCCTCCACAATTTCATTGTCAGTTAATACACCTTGAATTCTTAAATCAAATATTTTGATAATCCATTTTGACTCTTCTGGATGAGGTTTTAAAATGACTCGTTTACCGTGGGAGGTTTCTACCTTTTCATTTACATAACCATATGGAGGTTGTCTAACACGGTAACCCAACCTGACATAACGAATTTCTGCACCGATCATACGACTCATAATGTCGCGCATCTCATCCTTGGCTCTTTCTGCTTCGAGGATTTCTGCCTTTTTGGTGGGGTTGTAGACGCTCCAGCGATAGGATAAGCCCAAATGTTCCAGAGTATTTACTTCCGTATTACCAATAATGCCGTAGATATCGATCAGTCGCACATGATGTTTATCCAACTGCATTTTAAGGTGGTCGTATAAGTAAGAACCACCTCTAGTAAACCGGTCGATGGATTTAATGATGAATAGTTGAATGTCGTTTTTTGGGTTTTTACAGTAATCGATAGCCTCTTGAACCGGTTGCTCTTCCTTTGAGGCTGATTCCATGAAGATAAAGAACTTTTTTACATGAATATTATGTGCATTGGCGAACCGCTCTATTTGTTCTTTTTGAGCTTCCGGTGAGTCGCCTTGCAAACCTTGTTTAATTGAAGAAATTCTTATTGCGGCAACAGCATTATCTTGTTTAGGCAGGTTGTCCATGGTGATTATCCGACTCTTTAATTAAATCCTCCGGTTGTTGAGTAAGTATCTTTTCGACTATCAAATTAGCAAGAATTTTTAGACGCTCTTCAACCGGTAACTGTGACCCATTTTGAGGTAAATTATTCGAATCCTGTGGTGTTTCTCTTATCCGTTTCATATCTGGTATATTAATCACACTATCACTATATTGATAGTATAGCAAATACACATATTATGTCAATAGTTTAGATAACAAAATACAGACCTATAACATATTGTTTACTCGTTGTATAATACGGGATATGGGTCTGGAAAGTTTTGATTATTCTCAAGTTCGTGATACGGTTTTCCAAGTTGGAGAAGGGTGCAATTTCGCCTGCTTTGGATGTCAAGGCGAAGGCAGAGATCACGGGGCAAATGAAGAAAAGTTGAAGCCCTCCATAACTATTACAGATTTAGAAAGAATCTATTCATCGCTTCCGAACTTGGAGAAGTTACGGTGGGGTGGCGATTTTAGTGAACCAACAATACCTAATTTTGAACTAGCTTCTCTAAATCGATGGATAAGAAATTCAACTAATTGGGATATTGTGACTATAACTAACGGTTCAACATTGCCTACAGATGAAGCTAAAGTTCCTGAATACATTTCCAATGTTTTAGGTTACGAAACTCTTGACTCAAAACAAAAATTAATCGTGTCGGTGGATTCATACCACTTTCTGGCATATAAAAATTATCATATTAACAAATCATTACCCGGCGATCCAAAGGAGACTTACAAGAGAAAGTTGTCATATATCACGAATTATGTTGTAAATAATGGGTTAGAAGATGGCTTCAGCATAAATATCATGGTAAATAAGGACGATGATAGTCAAAAAGTAATCGAGTCACTTCGAACCGAATGGAACATTCCTGAAAGTATTGAAATAAACCCACTAACATTATCAATATATTCTCCTGTGCAGGAACAGATATTATCTTTAGTAGATAGTAATAAAGCCAATGATTTAAGAAATGTGAATAGTTTCCCGGCACCAGACGATCCGGTCACGTTTGTAAGGAAAGATAAAGAAGGATTGTTTTTATATTCAAACATTGCAGATTTTGGTTATCGAAATAGAGAACGTGGTATCAAGATATAATTATTCCTTTGCAGATTCAGATCTCCTGAGGTATCATTCAAACAACATCAGATATTATTAAAGATGTTACTGCCTAAATAGGGGCAGTATGTTCGAAAATAACATTGTTCTAAAAATACTTCAGCTTGAACTTAATAAACTGTTTGCCTATTTAGCCTCATATTCTCCTGTTTTTAATCATTTTTACTCTTTAATATCCCCGGTAGTAGCCACCTTAGGTGTTGTTTTAGTATTCCTGCTTTTGTCTTACTGGCTAATAAGAGTGTATTTATCTTGGAAAGAAATCAAAAAGCCTTTTGTGTTTTTTGAAGTATCGCCACTAAAAACCACCGAGCAAAGCTCTTTTACTACTACTCAACTATTTACTGGAATTCATGGATTACTGAAACAAAGACATTGGATATATCGCATTTTTGATCTGCATAAATCATATTCTTTTGAGCTAGTATCCACCAAAGACCAAGGAATCAGATATATCTTACGGGTTCCCGCTGATGATTCCCAAATTATCAAGAAGAGCTTGATAGCCTATTTACCCGGTATCCAAGTCAAAGAAATTGATAAATATCCAATGTCATCGTCGGAAAACTTGAGCCATGTAATTGAGCTTAAACTATCCAATCACTTTGCGTATCCCATTAAAAAGCAAGACAAACTAGAGGAATACGATCCAATTGCGTATATCACTGCCACAATGACCAAGCTGTCGGATAATGAATTAGTTGCGCTTCAGGCGGTAGTCTCACCGATTAATAAAGGAGCTGCTCAGGAAGTCGGCAATATTCGATCGGCCTTCCTTCGAAACGACGATGTAATGGGCATACTTAGGAATAATCCATTATTTTCGATAATTTCACCGATCATTGGGATTATTCTTAGAATTCTTTTATTACCTATTGGCGTTTTAATCTGGTTTTCAACCGAGGGCCGTGAAGGTCCGATGTTGCCAATATTTAAAAATTATCGGACATCTGTACAAGTTAATTCCTATAAAGACATTATCGAAACCCAGATAAAGAATAAGCTTGATCAGCAACTTTTTTCTGTTTCCATTCGACTTCTGACATCGGCCAAAAACGCATCTACGAAAAATCGTATTGAGAAGGGGTTTGTGGCTGCCTTATCCCCATTTATCAATGCAGGATATCAATCACTTAAACCCGAACGAAGATTAAAACTAACGATATTGGATAAATTGGAAGAGTGGCTGTTTGATAATAGGCTCCAGTCATTAACTAATAATTTAGTCCTATCTTCATCAGAACTGTCAGATCTTTATCATTTTCCTTATACAAGCACTACAAAAACAGAAAACATTTCCAAACAACATAGTAAAGATTTACCAGCTCCACTATCTCTTAAGCAAAAGGAGACACTGGATATCTATTTTGCAAAAAATACCTATGGTGGTAGCGATACTATGATTGGTTTAACTGAAGATGAACGACGTCGCCACGTTTATGTCTTAGGAGCAACCGGTACTGGCAAATCAACCATGCTTCTTTCTATGATTAAACAAGATATTGATCATAATAAAGGGCTTTGTGTGGTCGATCCGCATGGTGATCTAACTGATCAAATCATTTCTGTAATTCCTCGGGAACGAATAAAAGATGTTGTGTATTTCAACCCGGATGATATTGGCTATCCAATGGGGATTAATTTACTTGAGTTAACACCAGGATTGCCACCTGAAGACGCTATTAGAGAAAGAGAGTTCATTGCTGAAAGCATTATCTCGGTGTTTAACAAAATCTATACCGACAAGTATTCCGGTCCCAGGATGGAATATATCCTCCGAAATACTATCCACACAGCTTTTACGGTTCCAGATGCCACTTTATTTACGATTTATAAGCTGCTCATAAACACAAGCTATCGAAAATCAGTTACCAAAAACTTAACCGATGAAAACCTCAAAGATTTCTGGAAATATGAGTTTGCTAAAGCCGGAGACTATCAAAAAGTTAAAATGATTTCACCGATTACTAATAAGATTGGACGTTTCCTATTTTCCCAGACAGCTAAACGGATTCTGGAACAAGGAAAATCCACGATCAACTTCGACACGATTATGAATGAGGGGAAGATTATCCTTTGCAACTTATCAAAGGGAAAGGTTGGTGAGGATAATTCGAGCGTCTTTGGGGTGCTCATTATGGCTAAGATCCAGCTAGCTGCGCTTAAACGAGCTAGAATGAAACAGGAAGACAGGAGAGATTTCTACCTCTATGTTGATGAGTTTCAAAACTTTGCTACTCCAGCATTTTCTCAAATCTTATCGGAAGCACGAAAATACCGCCTAAATGCAATTCTTGCCCACCAAACAACGTCTCAAATTGAAGACACTTCGCTTGTTAATGTAACTTTAGCCAATACAGGCACCGTTATATGTTTTAGAACAGCCAACCCCGAAGATGAGCGAATGATCTTGCCACAATTCAGACCGTATATTGAACAGGGTGAAATTGCCAGCTTGCCTTCGTACCATTTTTATATGAGGCTCGGTGCGCTTAATCCAGAAGAACCATTCTCGGGTTTGACGATTCCCGTACAGATTACATACAGTCAACAAAGAGTTGATGAGGTGATCGAATCGTCTAGAAAACTGTATGCGAAAAAATACACCGGGTCGGCTGAAATAACATCAAAACCAAAAGAAATAAAAGCATTTAAGAAAGCATACTCTACACTACCTTGAATTTTGATTTACTAGCTTATGCTTTAGTTTATGCCTTAGTAAAACGAACAAAGCGATTATGATAGTAACAATTTCTATTACTAACAACTTTGATTTTAGGTAAATGTTTAATACCTCTGCATTGTTTGTGGGATTTTGTTGATAGTAGCGGATCGCATCAATTAATGATTGTTTTCGACCAAAGTTAAATGGATATTCCCATTGGATTTGGGGCAGTATGGCACTACCTTTATCAAGCCCAAGTAGCCCCAAGAAGTAATTTAAATCATCGAGAAGAAGGTGGCTAAGCATTGCAACTCCAGCCAGAACGAAAACTCTCTTAGAAAACTTATTTTTAAGAGCAAGATAAAGCAATGCAAAAATGATTAAACCCGCAAGCGGTGTATGGGTCGGTAATGAGTGATGAATTCCGCCAGGTATGCCAAACAATGGTGGAATAACAAAGTCTAAATCAAAAATATTTCCGCACAGAATAACAAACAAGATATCAATAGCTGTTAATGACTGCCTGTTCTTCTGAGTAGACTGTGATATTAAATAAGATGCTGCAATATGGCCCGTGGTTAGCATAATTTTGGTAGTTAAATGTTAGCATAATTATCGACCTTGTTTTATGGATTGTGGTTTCCTACCGGTAGGTAATGAGTAATCGTGATTTAGGTTGATAGTAAGGTATATTATATTTTACTTTTACCCTCTTATTCCTTATATATAAGGGAGAGGAATGATACAATCATTCCAAACTGCCCAAACTTAAACTTATGGACAGCCAATTATTACCAACAGCACAACTAGACATTCTCCGTTATCTCTATAGATTCCGTTTCTTAAATAGCTCTCAACTTCAACGACTACTAAACCACAACAATATCCGCCTAACTAACTACCATCTTAAAAATCTCATTACATACAACTACATCGGTAAACACTACTCACGATCTCTAGGACTTGCTAATCAGCCAGCCGTTTATTATCTGTCTTCTGGAAGTATCAAAGTTTTATCGGATAGCCCAGATTTTGATAAACGTGCCCTTAAACGTATTTATCGGGAGAAGATCAGATCCCAACAGTTTATTGCCCACTCCTCATTTATTGCTGAATACTTCCTCTATTTACGTGGTGAATCAGGTAAAACTAAACATACACTTCATTTTTTCACTAAAACCGATTTACTTGCTCACCCATACCTGATTCATCCCTTGCCCGATGCCTATTTTGCCCGGGTCGACAACACCGGAAATACAAAACGGTATTTTGTGGAAGTTGTAGAAGATAGCTCGCCTCGCTTTGCACTACGGAAAAGAATCGAACAGTATTGTGATTATATTGATGACGGGAAATTTACAGAGGCAACTGGCCACGATTTTCCGATTATCCTTTTTATCTGTCCGGGAGTCGCCAGCATGATCTATCTTAAAAAACACATAAGTCGAATTTATGAAGAGACATCACTTGATCAGATTGAGATATATATTGCTATCAAAGAGGGGGCTTTCGCTGGCCGCTGGGAACAAATTGAAGCCGAAGACGAATAGCCCCCTCATTTATTGTTATTCCTCGTCGTTTCTGCCTAAAAATCTATTAAGTTCTCTTCTGCCTTCCTCTGTTTGGCGAAAATCATAAAATAGCTTTGCTCCTTTATCAGATAGAAACGGCACAAACTCAGGTAAATCATTAAGTGGTACTTTGCGAAACTCCTGTAATCGCATATCAACTGTGTAACCTTTGAAAATTGGCAATATTCTGATCATATATTTTCCTTTTTTGGGTATCCATCCGCGGGGTTGGGACCCCGCGGTGGGTACAACATTTATAATTTGGCTTTTGGGACTACTTGGCTGATGGGTTTCTCGTCAAAATTTATATCTCGCTCGATACCTAGCTCAAATTTACCTCGGTAGTTTTGTAATTCGTCCAGCGAAAAAGATCCCCACTCGTCGTTCCAATCGCCAAAAATTGAAACGAAACCGAAAAACAATCGTTCTGCTGGATCGTATTCGGTCGCATACCAGGTACCCGCTCCGGTAGGGTTAAAAAATTTAGCTACAACAATAGGATCAGATACATTCTCCTGTCTACCGATCTTCTCAAATCGTTGTAGTAAACCTTTGGTTAATAGCTGCATTATTAATTCACCTCCTTTTTTTGAGTCTTCCCGGAAAATTAAATTATTGGGAAGCATGCTCATGCTTCCCATACCAGTGCTTTAGTTAGCGGGGTGAAGTTTGCAAGGGCGCAGCGAAGCGGAGTTCATCGAAACGAAGTGGAGACCCTTGCAAAATGAGGGGCAAGGCCCCTTTATTGAAAGGGTGGGATGTTTTTTTCAAATAATCTTAGGTAGCATATTGATGCAGTGGCATTCTTTAGAAAAGTCACATATATAGCCTCAGTACACGTATGGGTGATATGCGGGAGTTTCAGACGATATGTACCCGAAATATACCCTGAATAATTGAGGCAAAAGTTTTATAATTGAACTGGTATGAATTGCCCTATACGTACCACCAAACTGAATTGTTGTGCTAACTATGAAAAAAGTAATATATCAATGGAAACGCTATTGGATACCATTCAAAAACGATGGTATCAATCTTACTGATCACGGATTTCTTGAAGACCCATCTGGAGAGTTTGGAAAGTATGTTAGCCCCAATCTAGCTACTTTAGACGATCTCAAGAAGCTTGGTTGTCTCATTCTTGTTGGAGAACCGGGTATTGGAAAAAGCACTGAGATTGAATACCTCTATCACACGACTCGAGAAGAAGTCGGAGAGGATCACACCCTTTGGATTAATTTGAAAAATGTGATGACGCCGGATAGCTTTATCAACTGGCTGTTAAACGATCCCAGATATAAAAAATGGTCTGAGAATAACGAGCCACTTTATTTGTTTTTAGATAGTTTCGATGAAGGAACTTTTTCGTTTCCTCGATTTGCCAATGCTTTCTCGACGCTTCTTACTGACAATCGTGAGAACATTCCTAACTTATACCTCAGAATATCTTGCCGAACCGCCCTGTGGCCATCCTACATGGAAGGTAGTCTGGTCGCTTTGTGGGAAGAGGAAAATTGTCAGACACATGAGCTTTGTCCACTGACAAAAAAGGATGTAGAAGTAGCGTTAGATGCTCGAGGTATTGATAAGAAAGCTTTTCTAGCAGAGGTAGTGAGTAAAGAGGTTAGCGGTCTAGCTGGTAAACCATTGACTTTAAATTTCTTAATGGACGTTTTCATGGAGAATAAAGGTCATTTGCCTGACAAGAAATCTGACATTTACTCGCGAGGTTGCGAACTTCTTGCTCTCGAGCCAGATGTGTCAAGGCGTGTTAATCCTTCAGTTAAGCCGAAACTAAACCTACCACAAAAAATTGCTGTTGCTGAAAGAATCGCCATCGCCACACTCATTGGTGGAAAGCCAATCATTGCGATTGAGAACGAAGATAAGTTGCTTGCCAATGAAATTGGCATTACCCAACTTCATGGTCGAGAAATTGTTGATGATGTTCCAGTAACACTGAGAGATGAAGAAATTAAAGAAGTATTAAATACAGGTTTATTTTCAGCTAGAGGGAACGGAAAGATCGGTTGGGCACATCAAACCTATGGAGAATACTTGGCTGCTCGATATATCGTCAGACACCAATTGCCTTGGAGACAAATTCAAAGTCTATTATTTCAAGACCCTCTGAAAATCGGTATTTTCCAAGTAGTACCTCAACTCTATGAGGTAGGTGCTTGGCTTGCCAGTCTCGAGCCTTCGTTTTTCGACAATGCTGTTTTACTTGATCCTGAGTTTTTATTGCTCAGCGATGCGAATGTTATTACTGATCAGCAAAAACAGGCTCTTGTGGAACAGCTTCTCATTAGACTTGATCGAGGAGAGCTGGTCGATCGATGGGAAACATTTAACGATACCAACTATAAAAAATTAAATCACCCGAACATTGCTGCACAACTTCAGCTCTACATCCATGACTCTAGTAAGGATATTGTTGTAAGGCGTGCTGCAATCGATATCGCCAGAGCTTGCCAGGTTTCCTCATTAGAGGATCTACTAGTAAACATCGCCTTAGACGGTGACGATAATCTTTCAATTCGGGTTCATGCTGCTCTTACAGTTGCACACATTGGATCAGAGGAATCTAAGCAAGCCCTGAAACCACTTGCAGATGCTGGATTCCCAGATGATCCCGAGGACGAACTTAAGGGCGCCGTGTTAAGAGCTTTGTGGCCAAATCACATCTCAACCCTAGAAGTATTCTCTTTGATTACACCACCTAAAAAAAGGAGCTTTCATGGTGCTTATTATGGTTTTGTCGATAAAGAGCTGGCCGAATCGTTGCGCAGTGAAGATGTGTTACCTGCTTTATCTTGGATCGAAGCAAATGCTTTAACACCAGAACGCTTGGAATACTTCCTCGGCACACTCTCGGATGCCATTATGTTGAAAGCGTGGGAGGAAATTGCTGATCCACAGGTCTTGGAAAAGTTTGCCTATATTTCTCATGCGCGCCTGAAGGAGTTTGCAGGCATTGTGGGTGATCGTGCATTGAGTGAAAAAATTGCAACCAAGTTCCAAAAGGCTCTTGATGCCCAAGATGAAGGTAGAAGAAGTTTAATAAAACGATTGGTTCAGATAATCAATGAAAAAGACAAATCAGATAATAGAAAAGCCTTTATTTTGTACCACCGTAGCAATGTGCGGTTATTTAATCCCGCTGATCTGGAGTGGTTAATTCAATGGCTAGACGAAGAGAAGGATGCAGCAATTCAGAAAATAATTGCAGAAATCGTATTTAGAATTTTTGATATCAATAGTACCCAAGATATCGATTTAGTATATAAAGCCCGCCAACGCAATGCTGCTCTGGAAGAAGAGACTCGCTCTTGGTTTGAACCAGTTAGATTTGATTCAGAATGGGCTAACACTCAGAGAGAAAACTGGGTAGATCAACAAAAATGGCAAGAAAAGCACGAACATGATAAGCGAGAGGAAATTCTAAAAGTTATTTATCCAGATAAGATAACCGAACTTTTAGAAAAGAGTGAGGCTGGAGATATGGATAGCTGGTGGCTTATAGGTAGAAATCTTTGTATGTACCAGCATGAGTTGGATGATTGCCGATTTGAAGATCTCCCAGGATGGAAAGTTATTGATAAAGAAACACAAAATCGCATTATTGAGTGCGGTCGAAGGTTTCTCGCTGAGCAAGAGTCAAAACCTGAAATCTGGTTGGGCAAAGGGAAGATTTACTTTCCGGCTATTGCTGGGTATAGAGCAATTAAAGCTTTTCATGAGAGAGAACCAGAGTTTATTGAAAAACAAAACTCAGAATTTTGGAAAAGATGGGCTCCGATTACTCTAGGTATGCCACTCGTATCCAACGATCCAGAGAATGGAAAGATAATTGCCCTGGCGTATAAATATGCGCCAGATGAAGTCATTGCCACCTTGGATGTGCTTATTGATCATGAGGCGCAACGATATAACGGTTTGTTAATCAATGATTTGCTTGAAGATTGTCTGGATCAAAGAATGAGCAAATTTCTGCTCGATAAAGCTCAAAAACAAGAGTTTAGCCCAAAAGCTGCTGGCGAGATAATCCGTTTCTTACTCCATCACAACGATATAGCTACTAAAGAATTTGTTAAGTCTAAAATTCAAGTTCCCCTACCAACTAATGAACAAGAAAAAGAAGAAGTAATTTCCTCGGCGGCTTCACTTCTTCAAAATGCAGTTAAAGAGGATTGGGAGTTTCTTTGGAATTTAATTCTGAAAGATAACGAATTTGGAAGAGTATTGATATTTAGAGCTCATGATAGCCCGCTACGTGGATCCAGTGTCTTGCAAGATATTAGTGAGCCACAATTAGCTGACTTATTCATCTGGTTGACTAATGAATTTCCACCTGAAGAATATCATCAACCAGAAGGTGTTGGAACAGTCACACCACAAATTTCTATAGGAGAGTGGAGGGATGCTGTAATACGATTATTGATGGAAAGAGGTACTGCTGAAGCTTGTCGACAAATCGAAAAAATTGCAAATGCATTGCCTAATTACAAATGGATCAGACAATACACACTAGTTGAAGCTCGCAGAATTGCCAATCAAAAATCTTGGCAACCACCTGAAGTCAATAATCTCTTCAAATTGGTAGAAAATCATGATTTGAGATTAATCAACAGTCCTAATGAATTGATGGATAGCGTTTTGGATTCAATTTCCAGGTTTCAACAAATAATGCATGCGCCGCAGCAACCTCGAGTTATTCGACTCTGGAATCAAGACCGGAGGCGAAAAAAGCAACCGGTTATTTCTTGGCCGAAAGACGAACTTGATCTGTCTGATGAACTTGCAACCCATTTAAACGAAGATTTGAAAAATCGGGGCATATTTGTAGGTAGAGAAATGGTAGTTACGAGGATAAACAGACTGGACATTCATATCAAGGTTTTTGGTCGTGATCACTTAGGAAGACCGACAAATCCCTCAGAAGTTATAATCGAAGTTAAGGGATGCTGGCATCCAGAACTGGACACAGCAATGGAAACACAGCTAGTTGGTAAATACCTTTCGGTAGATGGGTGCCATCATGGAATTTACCTCGTTGGTTGGTTTAATTGTGATGCTTGGAATGACTCAAGTGATAGTAGAAGACAAAAAGCCCCAAACCTGACTTTAGAACAGGCAAGAGAGCAGTTTGGAATGCAGGCACAAGAGTTATCTCAAAAGGACTCAACTCGAGTTGAGTCGTTTATTTTAGATGCGAGAATTTAATAAATCACATATAGCTCTAATTTATTGACTTATTGCCTGGTTTATATAATAATCATCTCAAGTTAAGAAATAGCTCATCTGCCCCGTTGACGGGGCTTTTTTTGAACTTATACCTGCCTAAATAGTAATTATATATTCTATGGAGGCCGGTATGAACAAAAAACAAACCGCATTAATAACCCTAACTTCGGTCGTTACATTCCTTACTCTGGCAACTCCCGCATTCGCTGCATCTGGTGACGTTGCAAAAATTGAAACGTTTATCAAAAGTGTGATTCAGATTCTGGTTACTTTAGCTGGATTAATCGCTGCAGGATTTTTTGTGTGGGGTGGTGTTGGATATATAACTAGTTCCGGTAATCCCGAATCGTTAGATCGATCGAAAAAGACAATTTTCTACTCCGCCATTGGTTTAGTCATAGTATTGGGATCATTTTTGTTAACCAATATTATCTCTGACTTAGCTAGTGGTGCCTTCGGAGCCACACAGTAATTGGCTTATTGTAAGGATATGCAAGATAATTATGCGAAAAATTGTATATGCTATAGCACTAACACTATTATGCTGCTTGGTTCCTAAACCAGTACTGGCGCAAACAACCAGTCCTGAAGTAGCAAGTTTTACGACTGATACTTTAGCTATTGTTACTCTTATCTCGGCCGCAGCAGCGGTCTTTTTTTTAATTCGCGGAGGTTATGTCTACATTACTTCTACTGGTAAGCCTGACGCTCTGGAAGACGCTAAAAAGACGATTAAGAATGCATTAATTGGTTTGGTATTAGTCTTAGCTGCTAATTCATTAGTTAATCTCTTTACTGGAGCACTAACTGGAAATAGTGATTCGGCATCAATAAGCAATCTATCACTTACACAAGTCGAGGCTGTTAAGCCCAGTGATGGATTAACCCAAGTATTGATCGATGCTATTAATGGCTTTTTACAAAATGTTGTCGAAAGCGCCACAAAACCGGTTGTTGATGGAATCTTGGGATTTTTAACCACTACCCCACAACTCTTAGCTAATTCCACCATCACCAAGTTTTGGCTCATTATGTTAGGGATTACCGATTCCTTGTTTGTATTAATCGTGGCTCTAATGGGATTGCAGTTCATGAGCGCTTCGACCTTTGGGTTTGAAGAAATTGAGTTTAAACATTTACTACCTAGAATTGGTTTAGCTTTTTTGGGTGCCAATACTTCTCTATTTTTAGCTGATTATGTGGTGAAAGCTGGAAATGCACTCGTCAGTGGAGTAATTGCTGCTACTGGCGGCTTAAATCATGCTTGGATAACTAACGCTATCACCATAAATAACATCACTAATGGAACCGCACCACTCATTATCCTTATCTTCTTGCTGATATTTTTAGTGGTCGCTATTGTTTTGCTGTTTATGTACGTCACTAGATTAATCGTTATTTCACTTGGTGCTGTTTTATCACCATTTATTTTTCTACTGTGGCTTGTGCCTAAAACTTCAGATTTCGCCGAAATGAGTATTAAGGGGTACTTTGTAAGCGTGTTTATGATCTTTGTTCATGTTGTTACTATCCAATTGGCGGGATCGTTTTTGACGTTGCCTGAACAAAACGGTAATTCCTTAATCGCCATAGCAGTAGCGATCGGACTACTGTTAACACTCCTTAAGATCCCCACATTCATGATGCAGCTAATTTTGTTCTCATCTCGAGTTGGCTCTATTAAAAAAGTCGGCAGCCAAATCATGAATGTTATGAGTACGGATACAGCCAGTGCAACAAGAGCCAAGACTGTCGAACGAGTTACCAGAGCGCCCAGAAGGACGGTTAATTTATGAGAACAACGATAATTCCCGCTCAAATAACCACGGTAGAAGACAAAATCGCCGGTTCACTTTCAATGAGCCAAATATTTCTGATGATAAGTCCGGTATTGTGGGCAACGTTGGTTTATACGGTATTCATCCCTCAGATGAAGCTTTCTAATTACAAAATGCCACTCATTTTAATAGCTTCTTTGATTTGTCTAATCTTGGCTATCCGAATTAAAGAAAAGATTGTATTGGAATGGATCTCTGTAATTTTTAAATACAAAAGTAGACCCAAATATTATTTGTTTAACAAAAATACGCTCTGCGAGCGGCAGATTGATCTGCCGGTGATTTTAAATTCTAAAACAGTAACTAAAAAGACGAAACAAGCGAGTAATGACATGGAAGAATCGAATTTGTCGGTAGCCGATTTAATTAAGCTGGAATCAATTATGAATTCAGGCAAATTAGCCGTTAATTTTAACTTTAAAGAAAAACGCATATGAATTGGCTATTTACTAAAACAGGTATCGCTCCAGCCCGACACCAAATACAGATCAAACAGATTGCTGATAATATTCTGGTGCTGCCTAATCATGAATATCGGATAATTTTGGAAACCTCATCGATTAACTTTGAGCTGAAAAGCGAAGAAGAGCAGGATGTAATCATCGATAGTTTTCAAAACTTCCTTAATTCACTTCCCTGTGCGATTCAAATACTGGTTCGAGTCCGGGAAATTGATATTGATAAGTATGTTGAAGATATTGAACGCCTAAAAGATCAGGAGACTGAAGTTATCTACCAAAAGCAAATTGAAAATTATAGCTCGTTCGTAAAGAAACTGGTCTCCGGTAACACAATTTTATCCAGGAGGTTTTATATTATTTTGCCTTATCACCATACTGATAGAAGCGAGGACTGGTCGCTGATTAAAGAACACCTGAACCTAAACCGGGATATTGTTACCAAAGGTTTAGAACGGATGCAGATGAGAGTTCGGCCGCTGACAAGCATTGAGATGATTAATCTCTTTTATGCTTTCTATAACCAAGACAGTCTAAAAACTCAACCTATAACCAAACAAAGTTTAGAAGCCTTATTCAAACACGACTATGTATAACTTAAAAAGAAAAATTCTCAGTTTGAAACCGGTAAAGCACATTGTCAGACAGCAAAAATTAAAGCGTTTAAAAAACCAAGCGGTAAACATCACCTTTGGAGAGCAAGACCAGCTTGATTTGATGTCGTACTCAGGTTTAAAGGAAGAGTCAAGTTACCTTCAGTTAAATGATTCTTTCGTAAGGACGTTATTTGTTTCCGGATACCCATATGTTGCTTCAACTGGATGGTTATCAATGCTGGTTAACTTTAATCACAATATCGATATTAGTTATCACATTGAGCAAATTGATCCTTTAATTGCCCTGCCGAAATTAAACAGGAAGATTACTGAGCTGGAATCAACCAAACGCACCATGCTAAAAGAAGGCAGAGTAATAGGAAGTGAAATCACCGATCCGCTGGAATCAGCCATGGAACTGAGGGACAAGATCCAACGTGGCCAAGAAAAGCTATTCCAGGTATCCATTTACATGACTATCACAGCGGACAGCCTATCTGAACTTAATAAAATCACGAAAATGCTGGAAACGGTGATGCAAACTCGGTTGTTTTATATAAAAACAGCAACGTTTCAACAAATTGAAGGACTGCAGTCGATATTACCAAGATCAGAAAACAAATTGAACCAAAAACGCAACCTTGATAGCTCGAGTGCAGCGCTTACTTTTCCTTTCGTATCTTCGGAGCTAGTACAAGAATCCGGCATCTTATATGGAATTAATAAATCAAACAGTTCCTTGGTCATCATAGACCGCTACAGCCTAAATAATGCGAACTCTATCATTTTTGCTCAATCCGGTTCGGGAAAGAGTTATACGGCTAAAGTCGAAATCCTAAGACACCTGATGCAAGGTACAAAAGTAATTGTGATTGATCCGGAGCGGGAATATAAACAGTTAGCCAAGAGCGTCAATGGCACCTATATTAAACTGTCGGTAAATTCCAAAGAGAAAATTAATCCCTTTGCCTACACGCTCAATTCAATAACCGAGGAAAACAACTTACCGGAACAAATTCAGGATTTAACCGAACTAATATCATTAATGGTTGGCTCACTCACCTCAGAAGAGCGGGCAATCGTTGATAAAGCACTACTGGCAACATATAAAACTTTTGGCTTGACCAGTCGAAAGAACGGTAAAGTACCGAAGACAATCTTATATCCGACACTAAAAGATTTTTACAAAGAGCTAAAAGCACTTAAACAGAAAGATTTATGCGACCGTCTTGAGCGGTTTGTTAAAGGCTCACTGGAAGAAGTTTTTAACGCTCAAACCAATATTGAATTAAACAATCGACTTGTAGTTTTTGATATAAAAGACTTAAATGAATCACTGCGATCGATCATGATGATGGTCGTGGCTAATTTTGTGAACAATGAGGTGAAACAAAACCCCCAGAAGCGCATGTTGGTAATCGATGAGGGCTGGATGCTACTTCAAGAGCCGGAAAGTGCCCGCTTTGTTTCAAATTTAGTGAGACGAGCGCGTAAATATTATTTAGGTGTGACAATCATTTCCCAACAAGCAAATGATTTCTTGTCTCTCGATTATGGCAAAGCTATCGCCAGTCAGTCTTCGCTGCGTGTTTTAATGCGCCAAGATACTACCACAATTAAAAAAGTGGCTGAAGAGTTCCATCTATCGGATTACGAGCAACATTACCTTTTAACTTGTGATCGAGGTGAAGCAATTGTTATTGCCGATCAAAACCATGTCGCTGTTAAAGTAGTTGCTTCTGAGGAAGAACACCCGCTTCTAACTACCGATCCTCGGGAGATCTACATCTAGCATGAATCCGAAGTTGGTCTTTACTCTTTGGTCGTTCCGGAAAGAATTAAAGTACGTATCGATTGTATTTGCGGCGGTATTACTCCTGCCAGTCGTAGCAGTTATTCTTTTGACTCAGGTTGGAATAAACATTGTTTCCGATAAACTGGTTAGTCAAAATCCACAAACCCAGGCGATAGAAATTAGCGATCCCTTAACCGGTGATGTAGTAAAAACTATAACTCCAATTGTGGTTTGGCCAGCTAAGGGTGTAATTACCTTGGAATTTGGTGAATCAAGTAAGTATCAGCCCTTTCATACCGGAATTGATATAGCAGGTAAAAAAGGAGATCCAATAAACCCAGCAATGGAAGGAACTGTTATATACGCAGGAGAGATATTTTGGGGGTTTGGGAAACACATAATTATCGACAATGGTGATAATATCCATACAATTTATGCGCATCTAGACAAAATATTTGTCTACAAAGGTCAAAAAGTTAAAACAGATACAGTAATTGGCCATGAAGGTTCTACTGGTTGGTCAACAGGCAATCACCTACATTTTCAAGTTAACGTATATGGAATTCCAATAAATCCGAGGGTGTTTTTACCATGAAGAACTTAACTATTTTATTATCTTTGAGGAGGCTGAAAATCGTTCGTTGAATTAACGCTTTGTATTTCTGAAGAGGAATCTGGTTTTAATTTAAACACTACTTGATCAAGTGATATTGGACGATTAAATTCAGAGCCATTAGTTGCAAAGCCTTGTTCAATTGTGAATAAATCTAATCTTAGGGGTAAATCAGAATCAATGAGTCGTTTACGCTTTAGATCAAAAGAGTTTGGTAGCGTATGATCAGATAGATAATTTATTTGTCGAAGATTTTGAAGTGGTACGGCTTCAAATTGGCCACTTGCAGCTTGTTCTGTTGATAGACGGCCCGCAGTTTGCTTCAAGATGGTAAACAAGTCTTGCTTCCTCATTAATTCGATCATGGATTGCCAAGATTGATCATTATCGAAAGTTAAACTAAAGAAGCCATCAGAACCATCGCGTCCGGCACATTCAATGTAATCACCGAATACATATATTACGGGCTTACTTAATCCACCCATTATCTCTTTTGTAGCAACTACACATTGGCAAGTTGAGGCATATTTATGATCTTTGCCTTTAGGTAGATTTAAGAATAAATCACCCGTGTCTTGAGCTAAGCTGCTATATAGCCAGTTTATTGGTGTGAAATAGTCGCAAAATCTTCCAATGCTGCGATTGTATGGCAATCGTGGTGTCCTCATGTTCCAATAGTCTTTAGTGAAAGGGTAAATAGTACTAGAACTAGATGCTCTAACCTTGAATTTCTCACCATCAGGCATATTGCGGTCATAACCGCCACGGAAACCCTGGAATATATAAAACATACCTGTTTCAACGTGGCTTGCTATGTCTGAAGCAATTTCATCCGTAAGAAGTACTTCTAATGGTTTTTCAGGCTGTTTGAGTGTTTCAATCTGGACAGCTCCTTTTGGTTCTTCGAGCCCCAATCCACTTATTAAATCACTTAAACCTTGATTAAAAGCAGCTAGTGTGTCGGGATTATTTTTTGCTCGATTTAGTGCAGAGGCGAAAAGAGAATTTAGACTAGCGACTTGTTTTTCTGGATCGGAAGTAATTTTTTCAGACATTTTTATAATCCTAAATACGTAGGTGCATTATATTACAATTGCTATAAGACATGTAAGGATGTTACGGCATAAACATATAGCCATATTCATCGTATGCAATGTAGGTCGGTTTATTCAGCAGCTCATCAGCAAGCTGCCACGCATCCATATCTTCAGTGATTTTGTAATAAGCTCCGACATCGATAGTTCCGTTTTTGCCGATTTTAAGAGCATTTGCCTTACCAGCATTAATATCCTTGGTGTTTTCTAGAGCGTATATAAAAGCTTTTTCGTCTCTTATGAATCCGTAGTAATGGAGGTTGCTTATCAATGCTTCTAAATTAGTTTTATCTGTCAATCGTAAAGAAATTTTGCCGTCGTTACCTTGAACCCTAGTCCTAATTGTTTTTGCTTCTTCGGGTGGCATACGGAGTTTTTCGATGAAGTAATCTTCAACCTTTTTCGATGAAGTATAGTTTCTTCCTGGAGCTTGTAATAATTCTGCCGAGGGCTTTCTATTCTTGGTTAAAACAAAAGCTACTGAAATAATTACTATGAGACAGCAAATTACTAAGATTAACTTCTTTTTCATACTGATGATAGTTTACTACTAATTGCTATCTAGAGACAAAACACGGCTTTGCGTACTATAATGATTAGGTATCTATTGGTATCAAAATAACGGATAAACATGGAAGAGCTATTAACACTAAAAGAAGCGGCTAAAATCCTAAAGGTGCACCCTAATACCTTGAGGGATTGGGATAAAAAGGGCATACTAAAAGCAGTTCGAATCGGTATCAAACAGAGCCTAAGATACCGAAAAGAAGACTTAGAAAAATTTATTAGTCAGAAGAACGGCAAATAATATGATGAAAAATAATGTTTCAGACAGAACCAAAGAACAAGAACGAACTGAGCTTCACCGGACTATATGGCAAATTGCTAATGATATGAGGGGTAGTGTCGATGGTTGGGATTTTAAATCGTATGTGCTTGGAATGCTGTTCTATAGATTTATCAGTGAAAACTTAACGAACTATATCAATGACGACGAACGTCGTGCTGGTAAGACTGATTTTGACTACGCCACCCTCTCAGATAAAGAGGCAGAGTTTGGTAGAGCTGATACGGTAAAAGAGAAGGGTTTTTATATTTTACCTAGTGAACTTTTCCAAAATGTATTAAAAAACGCACGAAATGATGCGAATCTTAATGAAACCCTCTCAACCGTTTTTGACAACATTGAGAAATCGGCAAAAGGATCAAGTAGTGAAGATGATCTAAAAGGTTTATTTGATGATCTTGATGTCAATTCCAACAAACTAGGCAACACTGTAGAAAAAAGAAATCAGAAACTGACCAAATTAACGGAAGCTGTAGGTGGCCTGAATCTCGGAAAATACTCTGATCACACAATAGATGCATTCGGCGATGCTTATGAGTTTTTGATGACTATGTACGCATCAAGTGCAGGTAAATCTGGTGGTGAGTTCTATACTCCTCAAGAAGTCAGTGAGCTTTTGGCACGGATTACGACAGTTGATAAAAAGGAAGTAAACAAGGTATACGACCCGGCATGCGGGTCTGGTTCTCTCCTTCTCAAATTTGCAAAGGTTTTAGGCCGTGAAAATGTCCGACAAGGATTTTTTGGACAAGAAATTAACTTAACTACCTATAACTTGTGTCGTATAAACATGTTTTTACACGACATAAATTACAACAACTTTGATATAGCCCTCGGTGACACTCTTGTTGATCCCAAACATTGGGATGATGAACCGTTTGACGCAATTGTTTCTAACCCTCCCTACTCAATACATTGGGAAGGTGACGCAAATCCTCTCCTAATTAATGATCCACGATTTTCTCCTGCAGGAGTATTAGCGCCAAAGAGTAAGGCAGATCTTGCTTTCACCATGCACATGCTTTCATGGTTATCTACCAGTGGTACAGCAGCGATCGTTGAATTTCCTGGTGTCTTATATCGCGGAGGCGCAGAACAGAAAATACGCAAATATCTCGTTGATAACAATTATTTAGATGCAGTTATTCAGCTACCTCCCGACCTCTTTTTCGGAACGACAATAGCGACATGTATTATCGTTTTAAAAAAGAGCAAGAAGGATAATAAAACGCTTTTTATTAATGCCTCTTCAGAATTTGTGCGCGGTGGTAGTAAAAATAAACTAACCGATGAAAACATAAACAAAATTCTAGATGCATATATTAAAAGAGAAGATGTAGATCATTTTGTGAAGTTGATGGACAACAAGAGTATTGGCGAAAATAGTTACAATATCGGTGTTTCCAGTTATGTTGATGGCGTAGATAACCATGAATATATCAATATTACCGAACTTAATACAAAGATTGCTCAAATCGTTAAAAGACAAAACGAACTTCGCTTAGCTATTGATGAAATTGTTTGTGACATAGAGGGAAATGAATGAGTAATCAGCAAAACAAAATTGATAATCTAATAGCTAACCTTTGTCCCGGAGGAGTAGTTTTAAAGCAATTGGGCGAAATTGCTAGGATCAGACATGGTAAGGATTACAAAAGTCTTGGAAACGGACAAATTCCAGTGTATGGTTCTGGTGGAATAATGACTTATGTAGATACTTATTCATACGACAAACCAACCGTACTCATACCAAGAAAAGGTTCCATCACTAATATTTTTTACGTCGAGAAGCCATTTTGGAACGTTGATACCATTTATTACACCGAAATAGATACGCAAGTATTAATTCCCAAGTTCTTCTATTATTTTATGAAGACAGTAGATCTTCTAGCTTTAGATACTGGTTCGGGTAGACCAAGTTTAACAATGGAAATTCTGAATAAGCTTAGAATTCCAATTCCTCCCCTTGCAGTTCAAAAAGAGATTGTCAAAATTCTTAATAGTTTTATAGAGCTGGAAGCAGAGCTGGAAGCAGAGCTGGAAGCAGAGCTGGAAGCAAGGAAGAAGCAGTATGATCATTATCGTACTAAGCTTTTAACCTTTAAAGATAACGTAAGATATGCAACCTTAGGAGAAGTGATGACGATTGTTAGAGGGGCATCTCCTAGACCAATCCAATCTTTTCTAACTAAAAATATTGATGGAGTTAACTGGATAAAAATTGGAGACGTTAATCCTGGAGCAAAATTTGTAACTCAAACCTCGCAAAAGATAACCCCAGAAGGAGCTAAAAAATCGCGCTTTTTGAAAAAAGGCGATTTCATTTTGTCTAATTCAATGAGCTTTGGTCGACCTTACATTATGGGAATAGATGGGTGTATTCATGACGGGTGGATTGCAATGAGTGCGTTCGAAAAGAATTTTATACCTGATTTTCTGTACCATTTATTAAGATCCAACATTGTTCAAAAATATTGGCAACAAAAAGCATCTTCCGGAACGGTACAAAATCTTAATGCCGATATTGTCAGAGGAACAAATGTTCCGGTTCCTTCACTTGAAGAGCAGAAAGTAATTTCTGATCTCTTAGATAAGTTTGATACTCTCGTAAACGATATCTCTGTTGGTTTACCATCCGAACTCAATGCCCGTCGATCGCAATATGAATACTATCGAAATAAATTATTGAGTTTTAAAGAATATGTCGGATAAACAAAATTACTACAATATGGTCGCTCAGAATTCAGAAAGTACGGTAGTGGCACAATATGTGCGCGATGCCAATATGGTTCGCGATGTGGGATATCAAAGCGAGGCTGACTTAGAACAAGCTTTTATTAAACAGCTTCAGGCACAGGCATACGGATATATTTCCATCAGATCAGAAGCAGACTTGATCGCTAATTTAAGGAGTCAGCTAGAAAAACTAAATAACTTTACATTTACTGATGGAGAGTGGGAACGATTCTTCGTGGGTACTTTAGCCAACCCTAATCAGAGTATCGTCGAAAAAACCTTAACCATTCAAGAAGACTACATAAAAAACCTTACCCGTGATGATGGATCAGTAAAGAACATCTACCTAATTAAAAAAGACAATATTCATGACAATAACCTACAAGTTATCAATCAGTATGCTACTGACGATGGGCAACGTGCAAATCGTTATGATGTGACTGTATTAGTAAATGGCCTTCCCTTAGTTCATATAGAGCTAAAACGACGTGGAGTAGCTATACAAGAGGCGTTTAACCAGATTAATAGATATAACCGCGAAAGCTTTTGGGCTTCATCAGGCCTTTTTGAATATGTGCAGATATTTATCATTTCGAACGGTACTCATACCAAGTATTACAGTAACACTACTCGCTCCCAGCATATTAAAGATTCTAATGAAGGTTCTGCAAAAATTGGAAAACGAACCAGCAATAGCTTTGAATTTACAAGTTGGTGGGCAGACGCAACGAATCGACCTATTACAGATTTAGTTGACTTTGCCAAAACTTTTTTTGCTAAACACACGCTGTTAAACATATTAACGAAATACTGTGTGTTTACTACTGACCGACTACTGTTAGTCATGCGTCCATATCAAATAGTTGCAACTGAACGAATCCTAAACAAGATTGAAGTAAGTACTAACTATAAAAAACTTGGAACTGTTGAAGCTGGTGGGTATATTTGGCATACAACTGGATCAGGGAAAACTTTGACGAGCTTTAAAACTGCACAACTAGTGAGTAAATTGATAAATGTTGAAAAGGTTGTATTCGTTGTCGATCGTAAAGACTTAGATTATCAAACAATGCGTGAATACGACAAATTCGAGAAAGGTGCTGCCAACAGTAATACAAGTACAGCGATTTTATCAAGACAGCTCGGTGATCCAAATGCACGGATAATCGTTACTACCATTCAAAAACTCGACCGTTTTATTAGCCGTAATAGTGAACATGCAATATTTGATGGTCATGTGGTGCTTATCTTCGATGAGTGTCACCGTTCACAATTTGGCGATATGCACGCAGCTATCACTAAAGCTTTTAAGAACTATCATATTTTTGGTTTCACCGGTACACCTATTTTTGCCATCAACGCCTCTTCAGGCGGTCGACCAGATTTAAAGACTACTGAGCAAGCCTTTGGTGATAAACTTCACACCTATACAATTGTCGATGCAATTGCCGACAAAAACGTCTTACCTTTTAAAGTCGATTATGTTTCTACAATACGCGAAGCTGAAGATATTGAAGATAAAAAAGTAAGCGATATTGATCGAGAAGCTATTTTAGCTGCTCCTGAACGTATTTCAAATATTGTCCAATACATTAGAGAGCATTTTGACCAAAAGACTAAGAGGAATAGTTATTACAAAATCAAAGATCGTAGGTTAGCCGGATTCAATTCTATTTTTGCTGTTTCATCCATAGATGTAGCTAAAAAGTATTACGCCGAATTTAAAAAACAACTCGCAGATTTGCCAAGTGATAAACAACTCAAAGTCGCTACTATTTACAGTTTTGGTGTAAACGATGAAGACGCCGATGGAATGATAGATGAAAATTCTGAAGATACTTCCGGGCTTGATGTCAGCTCAAGAGATTTTTTAGATAGTGCTATTGCTGATTACAATCGAATGTTTGGAACGTCCTATGACACCTCATCCGATAAATTTCAAAATTACTACAAAGATGTGAGTGAACGCGTAAAAAACCGAGAAATTGATATCTTGATCGTGGTAAACATGTTTTTGACAGGGTTTGACGCTACGACTCTTAACACTTTATGGGTTGATAAGAATTTACGATTACATGGCTTATTGCAGGCGTACTCGCGCACAAATCGTATTTTGAATAGTGTTAAAACATTTGGGAACATTATTTGTTTTCGTAATCTCGAGAAGGCAACGAATGAATCGATTGCCTTATTTGGAGACAAGGAAGCTAGCGGAATTGTGCTCCTGAAAGCATATGGCGATTACTACCATGGATACAAGGATGGAAATAAAGAGGTAAGAGGGTATGAAAGTCTAGTAAATGAACTTCAAGAAAGATTTCCCGTCGGTGAAAGGATTATGGGTGAGCAAAACCAGAAGGATTTTGTAAAGCTTTACGGAGCCATCTTACGAGTTCGCAACATTTTAACTACCTTTGATGAGTTTGTTGGTAATGAAATACTGACTGAAAGAGATGTACAGGATTACCACAGCGCTTATATCGATATTTACAATGAATTCCGTAAAGGTAAAGAAGAAGTAAAAGAAAATGTGAATGATGACGTGGTTTTTGAGATGGAGCTTATAAAGCAAGTTGATATAAATATCGACTATATTCTTGGCTTAATTAAGAAATATCATGAGGATCATACTAAGAACCGCGAATTGTTGCTTGATATTAATAAAGCCATTGATTCAAGCGTTGAACTTAGAAATAAAAAAGATCTTATCAATCAGTTTATTGCGACACTCGATGTCCACTCAATCGTTGATGACGATTGGAGAAAATTTGTAGAGGGCAAAAAGGTTGAAGAGCTTGAGCAAATAATTGCCAGCGAAAACCTTGACCATGATGCGACCTACGCATTCATCAAAAACGCTTTCCGCAATGGAAATGTTTCAACTACCGGTACAGCGATTACAAAAATATTGCCACCCGTATCCCGTTTCTCACCTTCCGGTGAACGAAGTAAAAAACGTGAGAGTGTGCTTGATAAGCTAACGAGGTTCTTTGAAAGGTTTTTTAATATTGCCGGGGAGTGATAAACATAAAATAAGGTATGTATATTTCACACATAAAAATTAATAATTTTCGAAAGTTTTCAACTGAATTACGCTTAGATTTAAGAGATGGATTAAACGTGCTGATTGGAGAAAATAACTTAGGCAAAACTGCAATTGTCGAAGCGCTTAGTGCCTGCCTATCAATAGGCGATGTATCTAAACCCGTTAGGATTGTCAAAGAAGATTTTCATGATCAATCTAAACCCATTGAAATAACGCTAACTTTTAGTAGTTTATCAACAGATCAACAAGCCGCATTTCTGCAAGGACTTCAATTGAATCATAATTCTATAGAAGATGCACAACTGATATTCAGATTTGAATTTACTTGGAGAGATGATCGTCCAATCCTAAAAATATTTTGTGGTGAGACGCAAAATCAAATAAAACTTCAGGGAGATGACTTCTTTTCATATCTTACATGCACATATTTGCCAGCATTACGTGACGTAAATAGTGAGTTTAAAGTAGGTAGAAGTAATAGAATTTGCACAACAGTTAAATCAAGATTCAAATTGGATGACGATAAAGAGGACAAGCAATTTATGTCCATTTTTTCACAAGCCAATCAGTCGGCAATTAACTACTCTTATCGAAATGAGGTTGGTGAAGAGGTTAAGCCAATTCAGAACTATCAAACAGATACAAACGAAAACATTGCAAAATTGTCACTCGATAATGATGACAACAAAATTAGTTTGGCTTTTGTTGATACGCACTTTGATCATTTGCTAAGAGGGCTCATCATGAAAACTAATGGTGGTAACCTTGATATTTACAGGAATGGTTTGGGCTACAATAACTTGATTTATATTTCAACAATTCTTGCAGATTTGGCTAAAGCTTCCTCGATTCAAACTCAAGCTTATCATTGTTTAATAGTTGAAGAACCTGAAGCGCATCTTCATCCTCAATTACAACGCCTTCTACTTGGCTACATTAAAGAAAACTTTTCCGGTATACAAATCCTCCTTACATCACATTCCCCAACCATAGCCTCTGATACACCACTTGATAAATTGGCGATAATAACTCGTAGTAATAATGGTATAGAAGGTATAACGGTTGCTACATTAATTCCAAATTTAACACATCAAAATTTACTTCAAAGGTATCTAGATGTAACCAGATCACAACTATTTTTTGCTCGAAGAATCATCTTCGTTGAAGGTATTACGGAAGCGATGCTTATAAAAGCATTCTGGGATTACTATTTTAATGATTTAGAAAATAAATTCGACCGTAAAGGTGTAGAAATTGTAAATATCGATGGAGTGTCTTTTGAGCCATACATGGATTTGGTTAAGAATGTTTATTCCAAAACCAATGTTAAGGTTGCGGTTATAACAGATGATGATAGAGGAACAAATTGCGATGAACCAATGCGCTTTACGGATACTGAAGGGAAGCTAAAACCAACTAAGCAAATCAAAGAAATATTCGATAACGCTCCAAAATCATCTAGATACTCAAATCTTGAAGCTATGGTATCTGGTCTTCACCAAGATGGTTGTAGCATTAACATTTTTGGTGCAAGAAAAACCTTTGAAATAGAAATTGCAATACAGCCTGAGCAAAATTTAAACTTAATTGGAACATTTGCTGAAACAGAATTCACTGACGAGATGAAAAAAGATTTAAATGTAGTTGGAATTGAACTTTGGAAAAAAGTAAGAAACGACAAAACGAAATTTTCTGAAAAAGTATTAGGCTGGTTATCAACTGAGAATAGAGATAATAGTTTTGTTGTGCCTCAATATATTAAGAATGCTTTTGATTTCCTAGTTACAGAAAATGAAAACTCCGACAATTCAACAATTGGCAGCAATTAGCCAGCGAAATAATTTTATTTTAACCGCAATCCCGGGTAGTGGAAAAACATTTGTTGTGGGAAAAAGAATTCACGATCTACATTCAACCGAAACAATTCTTCCATATCAAGGAATTGCGACACTTTCATTCACAAATAACGCTTCAAGAGAAACCGAGGATACCTATTATCTTACTAGTGGCAAAAGAATAAAGTATCCTGATTTTGTGGGTACTATTGATAGTTTTTTAAATCAGTTTATTGTTACGCCATACGCACACCTAGTAATGGGCGACCGAACTAAACCGCCAACAATAGTGTCAAGTAATGATTTTCTATATAAAAAGTATCCTCAAATGAATAAGTATGCTCGTGCGTACACACCCTTAGATGTCACTTATAGAGTCGATGGTAGTATCACTCACTCTAGTTCCGGTTTCGAAGAATCAATGAAGCAAATGATGCATAAAAACAATTTGTTAAGTTTGGGAGATATTAGTTACTATGCGATGAAGATATTAGAAACAACCGACATAGCATCACTTTTGATTAAAAGGTTTCCCTACATCATGATAGATGAGGCTCAAGACTGTTCAGATGTTCAAATGAAAATTATCGATATCTTAGTTGGTACAGGGCATGAAAATATAATGTTAATTGGCGATCCTTTCCAGTCTATCTATGTTTGGAGAAATGCGAGACCAGAATTATTTATCGACAAAGTTAATAATTGGAATTCATTGTCTTTAGATATAAGTCAAAGAAGTGGTAATGCGATATGCCAGCTACTTAATCGGTTTCATCAATGTGAAGAATATATAAAACCATGCAACTCCGTGCAAGATTGCAGAGTTGCTGTGATGAGTACTGAGAATCTAGATGAAGTGAATTCAACCGTAAGAAACTTTTTTGAAAAATGTGAAGAAATGGAAATTAATGTAAGCAGGGAAAATGTGGGGATATTGTGCGGTAGCAACTTCCTAGTAAGCAGCTTTTCAGGCATAAAAGAAAGTAATATGTACAATCTATGGAAAGCAGATATAGCTTCTTGCTGCTCGTTGCCTATTCGTGCAAAGTCAAAATTTTTTAAGGCGGATTATACGGGCGCAATGAATCTTCTTGTAAATTACTTTTATTATCAAGTGAATCATTCATTGCCAAAAAATAATGATGAATTAGAAAGAAGTGGTCTTTTATTGATAGACAGGAAGGTCTTAATATGGAATTGTCTAAATAAAATTCCTAACTTTGAAGTAGACCTAGATACATGGATATTCCAGGCTAATAATGTAATTTCTGAAACAGCAGGTTTACTAGGAATTGAAATTAAATATCCTTTAATTAAAAAAAGATTCCGCAACGGAGAAGAGCCATCAGGAGTCATGACATCGTGGCTAGTGGAAAGAAACGAGTCAACTTATAAGATTGCCTCAAAAATGACGGTCGAAACTATTCATCAAGCGAAGGGTAAAAGTTATGATGCTGTTTTAGTTCCATTTGTTGCTCGGAGTCAGAAAGTAAATATTAATAAGCTAATTAACGCCTTATCTTGCAAAAACTTATTTAGGGATAATACTAGTGAGGATGAGCGCTGTATATATGTTGCCTTTTCAAGACCTAAAAAACTTTTAATGATATCTGTTCCTAAAGATGAACATTTATCTTTATTTGACGGCTCTGCACAGGTAAAGCCTGAAGAATTAGATACTGTATCGACTTCTTTCTCAAAATCATTAGCTTTATAATATATCTATGTCACCTCAGAAAATCGGTAAAAAATTAAAGGAAGCTAGACTGAAGCTTGGATTGAAGCAAGTTGATGTGGCTAAAAAAGCAGATATTAGCTACAACTATTACGCCCGGATTGAACGGGATGAGGAAAATCCAACTCTTGAAACACTTGAGAAAATTCTAAAAGTCTTAAAAGTGAAGTCTTCGGATATCTTGCCGTTTTAGTCTTTTTTAAGCTTTACCGGTTTAATCTTCCCAGTTTGCTCATCTTCCACGATTTTATGTGCGGCCATGTGTGCGACTGCATGCTTCTTTTTAAGATGTTTAATAGCATCCTCTCGAGTTGCATCAGATTTACCCGTTGTTTTAAGATAACGGATAGTTGCTTCTATGTCACTTTCGGTAATTTCGTAGCCTTGGAAAGGTTTTCCCATATGGCGGAAGTATACCATTTTCATATGTATCTCCCAAAATTCAAAAAATTAAATAAATCTTCGGCGAAGCCGCCGCCCTCAAGGCGGCGCATAAATTCCCTACTACGTATCTGTGACAAAATGTTTAAACTCCCTTCCCAGAGGATTGTACGGTCTATTATGGCTAACTTACGATGATGATTGCCACTACAGAGTAATACCTGTATACCAATGTCTTCTAATTCTTCTATTTCACTCTCTGACTGGTTCTCGTAGCCGTCTGAATGTTCTTTAGGGTCACGGGTGATAATAAATATCTTAACCCCTCGATTATGAAGCTTTCTTAGGGTCGGCCAAAGCGATTTCATACGTTCGCTAGTAATAAATGGGCTTTCGATGATGACTTCTTGTTGGCAATGCTCCAAATCCTTTATGAAAGCTTGGTAAAACGTCTTTTCGTCATGAAGTGAGGTAGTAAAGCTATTCATGGCTTACCTCCTCGATGTCAATAACTACAATCTTGCCGTTATAATAAGTGAAACCTAGTTCTTTTAATCGTTCGTAAGTCTTTAAAATGCTCTCGAGTAGGTGTTCCACCCTGAACCCAGAGGGCTCACAAGTTAAAACTATATTGTTGGAATCGAGATATCTTTGAGAGATAATCAGACATAATTATGATCAGAAAGGTAAATCAAGGGTTTTTGAGAATGTTAAAAGGTTTGCCGGAAACGTGTGAAGATTTTCCATTTGAAAGTTTTAGTCATATTTCAGGTCAGGCGGCTGCAATTCGTTTTTTTGATCCAAATTCTATAGAAGATTTTGAGTTGTTGAAAGAAATTTTGAGTGTTAAGGAAGTTAGGAGCTGGATGGACGATTCCGGTAATATTTCCAAATCAGATTATCAGGAATGGGCAGGTAAATGGACTAATGATTCATTTTTATTTGCTGTCCATGATGCCAGGGAAAAATTAAAAAGAAAATTAAAAATTGTCAGGGGTTTTGTAAATATATATTCGGAAAGATCGGAAAAATTTAGAATTAAAAGAATGGTTAGAGCCGGATTTGTTAAGGGTTCATTAAAGAATAGGCATGTTTTGGAAGTAAGTATGGCTTTGAGACCATTAAGTGACGGAAAGATTGTAGGATCGGGGTTAATGTCGAGTGCGTTGAGACAATGCTGTCTTCAGGTGAGATCTTTGTTGGGATACCCCAAACAGTCAGATTTGATTCTTTACGGATTTGTTGATCCGGATAATATGGCTTCGGCGAGGGCCTTGGAAGCTTCCGGATTTGTAAAAAGAGGAAAGATGAAATATGACCAAGATTCTGAGAAAGATTCGTGGGTATATATTTTGAGTTGGAGAAAGTTGCATCGGAAAATTAAGGGAGGCTTGTTGAAGTTGTATGAAGAAGGTTCAAATGAGTGTAAAGTGAAGGTTGATTTAAATGCCCAAAAAACAGATTCTCATTGTGGCCCGGCGGTGGTTCAGGGACTTTTAAGTTTCTTTGATATTAGTGTAAGTCAGGATGAAGTAGTGGAAGCAGCCAAAGTGAAATCGAGATTAAAGAAACATGGAATGAGACCGGATCAGATTTATAAAGCTGTTAAATTTTTAGCTCCAAATTTAAGTTTTTGGTTTAAACAAAACGCTAATAGCCGTGATTTGGATCTTTTAATAAATAAATATGAGTTACCTGTGGTAGTGAATTGGCAGGGACTTTTTTATGATACAGTGAAGGAGGAAAAGCTCGGAAATCCGGATGGGGATCGTGGTCATTACAGTATTGCAGTTGATTTTAAATCAAATAGAGATCAGATTACCATTGCAGATCCATATTCAGATTATGTAAATATTCCAAGGGTATTTTCTTACCGATGGTTTAAAAAAAGATGGTGGGATGTCGATCATATATTTGACAGAAAGACTAAAAAAATTAATTCTATCTATACTAAAAAATTGATTTTGGTTTTGGCTCCGAAAGACTTGATTTTACCGGAGAATTTGCATTTGGAGTCTGCCAAAAAGTTATTTACCCTGGGGAAAAAACCATAAACTATTATGGAGGTAAAAATTGAAACTTCGTGGAAAAAACTATTGGAGGATGAGTTTGGAAAAGATTATTTTGAAGAATTAGTCGAATTTGTTAAAAATGAGTATAAAAACTCAATTATTTATCCACCGGCTAAATTCATATTTAATGCTTTTGAATTGACGCCTTTTGATGAGGTCAAAGTGGTTATTTTGGGACAGGATCCCTATCATGGACCAAATCAGGCCAATGGATTGGCATTTTCGGTAAATGAGCGAATTTCTTTGCCACCTTCGCTTCAAAATATTTACAAAGAAATTAAAACTGATTTGGGACAAAAGACAAAAAATACCGCAGGTGATTTATCAAATTGGGCAAAACAAGGGGTGTTACTTTTAAATGCCACTTTAACAGTGAGGTCAGCCATGGCAGGGTCTCATCAAAATAAGGGGTGGGAGGAGTTTACAGATAGTGTGGTCAGAATTTTATCGGAGAAGAAGAAAAATTTAGTGTTTATTTTGTGGGGAAATTATGCTCAAAGAAAGGGAAAAGTTGTGGATGAATCAAATCATTTGGTAATTAAATCTGCTCACCCTTCTCCCCTCTCGGCTTATAATGGATTTTTTGGATCAAGGCCGTTTTCAAAATGTAATGAATATTTGAAAAGTCAGGGTAAAAAAATTATTGAATGGTAAAAAAGTTAGTCTACTTGGGTGTAACCTTTGGCTTGCAGTTTGAATGATTTGGCATAAAGGCCGTTGAGTTTGATGAGTTGTTGATGGCTACCGGATTCAACAATTTTACCTTTATCGATGACGATGATTCTTTGGGCGTTTCTTACAGTAGAAAAACGATGAGATACAATAATCAAGGTTTTTCCGGTAATTTGTTGATATAGTTTTTTGAAAATTTTAAATTCGGATACGGCATCGATGGAGGCGGTAGGTTCGTCAAGGATAATGATTGGGGCATTTCGGTAAAAAGTACGGGCAATAGCAATTTTTTGCCATTGGCCCCAGGAAGGTTCTTCGCCGCCATACCTGGGACTCAGAGGTGTTTCCAACCCTTTTTTGTATTTTTTATAAAACATGGCGTCTGATTTTTGGAGTGAAGATATGATTTTTGAGATGTTTTTGATCTTTGGGTTGCCGATTTCAATATTTTCTCTGAGGTTTAGATTCCAGTAATTATTAAATTCTTGGGCAAGATAGGATAATTGGTGATACCAATTTTTTAGGTCAATTTTGTCTAGATTGACGCCATTGATAAGGATTTCACCGGAAGTAGGTTGGTAAAAATTACAAATTAATTTGATGAGAGTACTTTTTCCGGCTCCATTGATACCGACTATGGCAATTTCTTCTTTGGAATTTATGACTAAATTTAGGTTTTTAAAAACAAAATTATCACTTTCAGGATATTTAAAACTGACATTTTTGAATTGAATTAAGGGAGGAATAGGTTGGGAAATTTTAGCATGTCCACCGACAATAAAGTTTTTAAGATTAATAATTTTTCGGAAATTATTAATGTGGTAGCTATTTTCATTTATACTGACAAAACTAAATACTAAACCCCGGAAAAAATCACTGATTTGGGTGATTGATTGGAAGTAAAATGTAAAAAGACCAATTGAAAGCAGACCGTGACGGATGTCGTTAATTAAAACGCTTAAAGTAATTCCGGTTATTATGGTGGAAAAAATTGTTAAGATAAATTCAGTCGGCATCTGTTTGATTCGGAGAGATATTCGGTTGTTGGTAATTTCATCAAAAAGATAGGCATATTTTTTAAAAAGATGGTCGATGGCATCGTTGACCCGAAGTTCGGCGATGAAATTTTTTTGACGGAGTTGGTGGTTTAAATCCCAAATTTGTTTATTTTTTTCACTGTTTAATTCATGCAATTGCCAATTTTTTTTGACCCAATGTTTTTCCAGCAGATATTGAGGAATTTGACTGAGAAAAATTAAAAGCCAAAGTTTGGGGTAAATTGGTAATAAAATTATGGTGACAGTGGTAAGAGAAATTAGATTTGAAAAAATATTGGTTAAGTCAGAGGCAGTTTGGCGGATACGCCAGCCAAATTCTTCGTCTACTTTGGAGATAAGATTTCCGGTGTCTTTGCTTTCAAGGTGTTGATAATCGAGATGGCAAACTTTATTAATAAATAGTTTTCGAAGATAGGATTGGAGACGTTGATCCATGATTCGATTGAGTTGGTTTTGAAGAAACATGAAAATGGAGGATAGGGCCAAAAATGTGAGAAATAGGGAAAAAGATGATTGGGGAAAACTTGATGGGATTTGTTTGAGGACGTCGTCGATGAGCTGAGCAAATATTTTGTTACGGGCAAAAGGAGTAATGGATGAAATGATTTGGACTATTAATAGGGTGATTATTACAGGCGGAGCTGAAGCGTATATCAATTTGAGAGTCCACCACAAATTACCGGCTTTGTTTTTTGGTGACTTGATTATTGGAGGAGACATTCTTTTTTAATATTAGTCCAAAAAGGATGAAAAATAAACTGATTATTTGGGCAATTTTTATCCCGGAGACTGACCAGGTATCGTTTCGAAAAAATTCGGTGATAAATCGGATGATTCCATAACCGATCAGATAATAGGCGGTGGAGTTGGTTTTTTTTCTTAATAAAAATAAGAATAAAACAAAATTCAAAATTGATTCAATCCACCAGGAAGGGTTTTCGTGGTTAAAAAAGTTACCGAAACGGCCGATGGATTGAGCTAAGGGGAGAATTTTTGTGAAAATGTCTGAAATTTTTAGAAAAGGTTGGTGTATTTTTTTGGAAAAAATAAGGATATAGAAAAATCCGGCGATAATTGCTCCGATAATACTTAATCCCCCACCCCGGTTGTTGAAAATTTGAACCGGATTTTGGGAGTAATATGACCAATAGTCGAAAACGTGGTAAATTCTGGCTCCTAAAAGTAGAGAAATATAAAGAAAAATAATAAAACTATCTTCCCGCTTTTTGGGGATTATTTTGTTTTGGGAAGAGAAATATTGCCAGATGATAACGAGAGAAATACCGATTAGCAGGCCGTAAAGTGACATGGCTTAGTTTATCAGGATTTGGTGGGCCCTGCGGGACTTGAACCCGCGACCAATTGCTTAAAAGGCAACTGCTCTACCGACTGAGCTAAAGGCCCAAAATGTAAAGGAGTAATTAGACGGTACGAGCTTTGGGTTTTCGAAGAAAATAAAGCTTGGCACGTCTAATTTTCTTTTTTGGACCGCGCATTTTTTTAATGGATTCGATCCATGGACTGTTGATTGGGAAAATTCTTTCAACTTTAACGGAATCAGAGGCATTTTTCATAACAACAAAGGTGCCTTTGTCTCCTTTGCCTTTGATTGAAAGGACAACTCCATCGAAAGCCTGAATTCTTTCTTTGTCGCCTTTTTCTTTGATTTTATAATTTACCTTAATACTATCTCCGACGGAGAAGCTTAGGTCCTTGTGAGTAAATGTGAGTGCCATAGTATAAATTTATGAATTTGAAACTCTGGTATTTTAGCTTAACCTATCAAAATTATCAATAAAACAGTTTAACTTTGGGAATTTGATATGTTTAGGATGTGGTCAATTTTTTGTTGAAGAGAGGAATTATAGTTGACACCGTAGCTAAGAGGGATGTTTTTACCATTGGCTAAAATTATTAAGCCGCGATGGCCATTTTGATTATTTTTGAGAAGACGGTTCAGTTGGACTAATTGAGTTTGTGAAGTACCTTTGGGAACATTGATAATAAAATCATATTTGGCGGTATTATTCGGTGCTTTAAGCGAAATTATGTCGGCAATTATTGATTTTTCACCGTCTCTTTCGTTAATTTTCCCTTCAACATAGACTGGTTTGTTTTCTTCTAAAATGGTGGATATTTCTGAAAAAAGTTTTGGAAAAACTACCATTTCAATTTTGCCGGTATCATCTTCAAGGGTGACAAATGCCATTTTTGAATTATTTTTTTTGGTATTGATAGTTTTAACCCGATTGATAACAGCTACAAATTTGACCAAAGAAGATGTTTCTTTTTCGATTAGAGTTTTGATTTTGGGTAAGGTAAGCATTTGGAATTGATCAAGAATTTTACTGATAGGGTTTTCGGTAACATAAATTCCGATAAGTTCTCTTTCGAAGGCTAATTTTTCTTTTTCGGTAAAGTCGTCTTTATTTTTAAAATTATCCGGAGGTGCAATTGGAGATTTGTTGGAATCTTTGGGGTTATCAAATAGTCCAAATTGACCGGAGTGATGTTTGTCTGAAAGTTTTTGGGAAGTAGATCTAATTTCATCGATTGATTCCAGTACAGCCTTTCTGGGTCCGAATTGGTCCATGGCGCCAACTTTGATAAGACTTTCAAGGACTCTTTTGTTAACTTTTTGAGTGTCAACTCTAAGACAAAAATCACCAAAACTTTTGAAAGGTCCGTTTTGATTTTTTTCTTCGAGGATGTTTTCTATGGCAGCTTCGCCGACATTTTTGATAGCAGAAAGGCCAAATCGGATAGCCATATGTCCGAGAGAGTGTTTATTTTCTTCTATAATAAAACCACTTTCAGAGCGGTTGATATCCGGAGGAGATACAATAACACCTAAATGTCGGCATTCTTCAACTCCTGTTGAGATTTTTTCGGTGTCGCCGGACTCGGCGGTTAGAAGGGCACACATGTATTCCACCGGGTAGTTGGCTTTCATGTAGGCAGTGCGATAAGCCAACATCCCATAAGAAGCGGCGTGGGCTTTGTTGAAACCATAAGAAGTGAAAGGTTCTATAAAACCGAAAATTTCTTCAGCTTTCTTTTTGGTATATCCATTGGCGATACAACCGTTTATAAATTTTTCTTTTTGAGCGGCCATTTCTTCGGGGATCTTTTTACCAATGGCCTTTCGAAATTTGTCAACTTCGATCCAATTGTATCCGGCAAGTTCGATGGCGGTGTACAAACAATCATCCTGATAAACTAAAAGACCGTAAGATTTGTCGAGATATTTCTCCATTTTTGGATCAAAATAGGATATTTTTTTGGGATCTTTTTTGCGGGCGATATATTCAGGAATCACTGCCATTGGACCGGGGCGATAAAGAGCGACCATGGCCATAATATCTTCAACGCGGGTGGGTTTTAATTCTTTTAGCCATTTGGTCATTCCTTCACCTGAGAGTTGAAAAACACCCATGGTATCACCATGGGAAAGCATTTCAAAAGTTTTTTTGTCATCCAGAGGAATTTTTCGTAAATTAATATCGATGTTTTTTGTTTTGCGGGCGTTGACGACGGCCTGACCCAAAAAAGACAAATTACGGATTCCAAGAATATCGAATTTGATAAGTCCTACGTCTTCGGCGGCATGCATTTCGTATTGAGTAATTTTTTTATCGCCGCCGGTTTCGACTTGTGTAGGCGAAAAATCATTTATGGAAGTTGGAGAAATTACCAATGCACAGGCGTGAACGGAAATATGGCGGGCACAGCCTTCAATTTGTTTGGCGGTTTCGAGAATTTTTTTGGAATCAGGATCAGATTCATAGAGATTTTTGAGTTCGGGGGTTATGTTGAGAGCTTTTTCGATAGACATGGGAAAACCTTGTGAGCCCATAGGAATTAATTTACTAATTTTGTCACCGATGGCATATTCGAAACCGAGGACTCTGGCGGTATCACGGACAGCACCGCGAGCCATCATACGACCAAATGTGCAGATTTGGGCGACGTTGTTTTGTCCGTATTGTTCGATGATATGGTAAAGCATTTCCTGTCGTTTGTCGTCGGCAACGTCAAGGTCAATATCCGGAGGAGAAGGACGATCTTTATTTAAAAATCGGTCAAAAGGGAGTTGATATATGAGGGGATCTACGGAAACGATTCCTAAAACAAAGGAAACAAGCGATCCTCCGGCAGAACCTCTGGTGTTAGTGGGAGTATCATTTTCTTCACACCAACGGATAAAATCACGCATGATCAAAAAGTAGGCGGCATACCCTTTAGAACAAATTATTTCCAATTCATAATCCAGTCTTTGTTTGACTTCGGGGGTGATTTTTCCATAGTGGTCTTTGGCAGAGTCAAAAACAAAATCAGTCAAGGTTTCTTTGGCCGTTTTGTTTTTGGGTAATTTAAATTTTGGAAAGTACCATTTACCTAGTTCAATTTCGAGATTGCATTTGTCGGCAATTTTGACGGTGTTGGCGATGGCATCGGGATATTTTGAGAATTCTTCTTTCATGGTTTGGGGAGATTTAATGTAGAAATCGGGAGTATCTGCCATTGACAGGCGTTTAGAATCGTTGATGGTAGTTTGAGTATTGATCATTAAAAGTACGTCTTGGGCAAAAGCGTCTTCCTGTTTGAGATAATGGGCATCATTGGTAGCGACAAGTGGGATAGCTAATTCCCGACTGAGTTTTACTATTCCCTGAGTGGCTTTTTGAACGGCATCAAGTCCGGGGTGATTTTGGATTTCAAGATAATAATCATCACCAAAGAGTTTTTGATATTGGAGAGCCCGTTTTTTGGCAGCATTGTAGTTGTCTTCCAGGATAAATTTGGCAATTTCTCCCTCAACACAGGCGGAAGTACAAATAATTCCCTGATGATATTTTTCCAGAATTTCCATGTCGATTCTGGGTTTATAATAAAAACCTTCGTCGTGGCCGATAGAGACGATTTTCATAAGGTTTTGGTAGCCCTGATGATCTTTAGCTAAAAGTATCAGGTGGTGATTACGGCGATTGGCTGAAGATTTGTCTTTTCGACCTAGCGGAGCCAGGTAAACTTCACTGCCGATTATGGGTTTGATGTTGTTTTTTTTGCAGGTTTTATAAAATTCTATGGCGCCGTACATATTGCCATGGTCAGTGATGGCAATTGAATCCATCCCCATATCTTTTATGGCAGGAATAAGTTTTTTTATTTTTGTCAGACCGTCAAGAAGAGAGTATTCGGTGTGGACATGTAAATGGACAAAGTCGGACATGTGTTTAATTTTTAAATTTAAACATACAAATTTCAATAAGACAAAGAATATAAAATAGTAACAAGAGTGAGCGAAATAACGCTGGGGGCAGTGTTTGGTTAATATATTTTACACTTTTTCAAAGCATTTGTTGAAGTGCGCGGATTCTATCTTGAACGGGAGGATGAGTGGAAAAAAGTGAAGCAAGTTTGTTATTTTTAAAAGGGTTACTGATATAGAGTGAAGCGGTTGCCGTGGAAGCTGTTGACATTATGTTGGGATCTTGGGTAATTTTTGTTAAGGCGTCAATTAAACCTTGTGGTTGGCGGGTTAGTTTGACTGAAGAGGCGTCGGCTAGAAATTCCCTTTGGCGGGAAATGGCAAATTGAATTAGTTGGGCAATAAGCGGGGCGAAGATTATCAGAATTAGGCCTAAGATGGCAAATATCGATGATAAGCCGTTTTTGTTGTCGTTTTTGTTTCCAAACATGCTGGTTCTATAGGCCATGTTAATTAAAATTGAAAGAGTGCCAATTAACATACTGACGATCATCATAAGGCGAATATCATAATTTTTGATGTGGGAAAGTTCATGGCCGATAACTCCTTCAAGTTCGGTGCGATTTAGTTTTTCTAATAATCCGGTGGTGGCGCAGATTACAGAATGTTGCGGGTCACGTCCGGTGGCAAAAGCATTCATGGAGGGAGAGTTAATTACATAAATTCTTGGCATGGGGGTTTTGTTGGCCATGGAAAGATTTTCGGTGACGGTGTAGAAATTGAAATATTTTTGACGGGAAGCCGGATTGGCACCGTTGAGTTTTAGAACAATTTTGTCACCCCAGAAATAACTGGTAAAAGAAGAAAACAAAGAAAATATTATGGCAAAAACGAAATAACCGGTACCTAGTTCGAAAAGATAACTTAAGGAATATCCTATCAAACTGACAAAGGCAATAAAAAATATAATGACTAGAGTTGATTTGAGTTTATTTTGAGTTATTTGTTTGTAGACGTTAAGCATATATACCTAAAAGATGGTAAATTTTGAAAATTTGTTAATTCAAATTTACTTTTGGGGTGCTAGTATCTGATTGGGAGACTTCTAAAAATTCTCCACTGACCGGGGTATCAAGTCCTTTTTGGGCGGTGAATCCCATGAGTGGTGCAATCCATACTCCAGGAATGGTGCTGATTTTGATATTGAAGTCAGCAGAGAGATCAATAAGAGTACGACGGGCATACATAACTTTGTCGGAGGTGTCTCTGAGTTCATTCATCAAATTACTTACTAGTGGGGAGGATTGAATTTGGGGGTTACTTTCAGCGATAAGACTAATTGATTTAATGGCATTACCGAGAGCGGTTTGGGCTTGATCAATCATTTTTGGGTCATTGGATTTGATGGCTGAATCAACCATTTTTCGGGCATCTGAAAGCATTTTGAAAATATCTTTTTCGTGAGACATAAATCCTTTGACTGATTCAGATAAATTGGGGATGAGGTCGGATTGTCTTTTTAGTTGATTGCCAATTTCTTGAACAGAGGCTTTAATGTGAACCTGAAGGGTTTTGAGTGAATTATAGAAAGTGGCTAAAAAAAGAACGATAACTGCGATAATAACTAATCCGTAGATCATATTTTTAGTTGGTGAAAGTAGTAATAATTTAGTATATCATTTTTTGTTTTTTTAATTAAAACTTTTAAATAAATTTAATTGCTTTAAAATATGGACAAATGAACACGATTCGGACATTTGAAAAGGCAGTTTGTTTTGGACCTACACTTACAAAAAAAGATGACGCATTTAGTGGTCTTTGTAGGGGTAGGGTGATATCTGATGGAGGGAAAAAGATAATAGTAATTAGCGGATGTACTGAGGGTAGAACATTAACAATTGAAGGTGTAAGTAGCCGTTTTTGTCATTTAACTGATATGAAGGAGAAATGTCGATTTAGAGCCGATCCGGATGTTGAGTTGGTGAAAATAAGAAAGAAAGTTCGCAAGAGATAGTATAAATGATAGAAAAGAACTAAAAATTCTGGTATATTACTAGGATACTTTAGGGCCCATGGTGCAGCGGTCTAGCACATTCGCCTGTCACGCGAAAGATCGAGGGTTCGAATCCCTTTGGGCCCGCAAGGTTTGTAATATGAGGTATAGTATGTTTAGTTTATGGGATTGTTAAAAGACAAGCCGAACTTGGATCATTTTAGATTAAGGATTGAAGGAGATAATTCTGATTCCAGAGGTATATGTTGGCAATTTCTTAAGGGGTCGACTCGGTTTACTGATAAAGCGGGATTTAAAAAAAAGGGATGTGATGGGATGTTTGGAGAATTTAGAGCAGCCTTTATGCCAACAAACAATGGGTTTATAGTAAGAGATCCAGAAATTTTAATAAATAGGGAAGATTTTAGGGGTAAAAAAAAGTTTATAGGATTAATTCAACATCATGAAGTGGTTGAGATGTTAGAAGTTGGATTAAGAATGAAG